>Ga0256847_1000207_pt1 | contig 40979 bp, 30 predicted proteins | sample TeddybearmetaG_FD_189099 | JGI IMG/M metagenome (GOLD analysis project Ga0256847, IMG submission 189099) | Hydrothermal vent microbial communities from East Pacific Rise, Pacific Ocean - Teddybear | ecosystem: Environmental > Aquatic > Marine > Hydrothermal vents | place: Pacific Ocean: East...
AGAAAAAGAGGTTGAGATTGCAGTAGACATCTATAAAATGATGGCAGCACAGGTGAGTTTTAACGATGTGATCAACGCCGTTAATAATGGAAATGTTACCATGTCTGCAGGAAACTTAATTTCGAGTGGTCAGCGACGTACCATTCGTATCATTGGTGAAATTGAAGACCCAAAAGAATTGGAGGATTTTGTTGTGAAAAGTGAGAATGGCTATCCAATTTACCTAAAGGATGTTGCTACACTTTCCTTTAAAGAAAAAGAGCGCACCACATTCGCCCGTGAATTTGGTGATCGCGTAGTCATGCTTGACGTGAAAAAACGTTCGGGCGAGAACATGGTGGATGCCGCAGAGAAGGTGGAAGAAATTTTATCGTTCGCTAAAAAAAATATATTTCCAAGTAATCTTAGCGTAACTATAGCTAACGATCAATCTTCAAAGACCATTGGACAAGTGGATGATCTTGTAAACAACATCATCTTTGGTATCATCCTAGTGGTTGGTGTTTTAATGTTCTTTTTAGGATTTAAAAACGCCCTATTTGTTGGTTTTGCCATCCCAATGTCCATGTTTATGTCTCTTATGATTTTAAGCATGCTTGGATACACTATGAATACCATGATTCTCTTTGGGTTGATTATGGGGCTAGGGATGCTTGTCGACAACGGAATTGTGGTAGTGGAGAACGTATATCGTCTCATGGACGAAGAAGGAATGAGCCGCATTGAAGCGGCTAAAAAAGGGATCGGTGAAATTGCATTTCCTATAATCATTTCAACACTTACAACAGTTGCTGCCTTTATTCCATTAGGTCTTTGGCCTGGAGTTATGGGGCAATTTATGATCTACTTCCCAATTACGCTTTCGGTAGTATTAGGGTCCTCTTTATTCGTTGCCATTTTCTTTAACTCGGTGATGGTATCTCAGTTTATGAGTGTTAAGGATGAAGAAATGCCATTAAAAAGAATCATTGTTATCACCTCCATTGTCGCCTTTATTGGAATTTTAATCCTGTCATTTGGTGGCGCCTATAAAGCCTTAGGAACCGTTATGGTGTTTACGGCTATCATGCTGTGGGTGTATCGCTTTGGATTGCGAAAAATGGCCAATTACTTCCAGACCAAAATATTGACACGTTGGGAACGGTTTTATGAAAAATCATTGCGTGTTGCATTAAAGGGTTGGAGGCCCTATGTGGTTAGTTTAGGGACTTTCTTATTACTAATAGTTGCCCTGATGGCCTTTGGAGCTTCAGTTGGGAGTCAACGAACCAAAGTTGAGTTCTTCCCAGACAATGACCCAAACCAGATCATTGTTTATATAGAATATCCTCAAGGGACCGATATTGTAAAAACCAACGCTATAACCAATGATATTGAAGGGCGTGTTTACAATATTCTTAATTCTAAAGAAAACGTTGATGACGGATATAATTTCCTTGTAGAGAGTGCAGTTTCCCAAGTAGGTGAAGGTGCTGGAAATCCACAAACCGATGGTGGTTCGGCAGCCGAAATGCCTCATCGAGGAAAAATAACAGCTTCCATGCGGGAGTTTAAGTATCGCAGAGGTGCAGAAAGCAAGGACCTACAAAAGAAGGTTCAGGAAGCCTTAAAAGACATTTATCCAGGGGTTGCCATTAGTGTTGAAAAAGATGCAGTTGGACCACCAGCAGGGTATCCCATCAACATTGAATTAGAAGGTCATGACTACGCGGTTTTAATTGCTACAGCCGAAAAAATGCGCGACTTCCTAAACACCAAAAACATTCCAGGCATTGATGAATTAAAAATTGATGTCAACAAATCTAAGCCGTCTATTCAAGTTCAGGTAGATAGAAAAAAAGCTGGAGAACTAGGGGTGAACGCTGGACAAGTTGGACAACAACTTCGAAATGCCATTTTTGGATCGAAGGCAGGCATCTATAAAAAAGATGGTGAGGATTATGATATTTATGTTCGTTTTAATGAAGCTGATCGCTATAACACGAGTGCCATCTTTAATCAAAACATCACCTTTATGGATCAGGCCTCTGGGCAATTACGTGAAATTCCAGTATCGGCGGTGACCAAACAAAAGAACAATTCTGGGTATAGTTCTATCAAACATAACTCCTTAAAGCGAGTTGTGACAGTATATTCGGCCTTGGCTCCTGGTTTTACTGATGCGGGTGCCATTGTTACCAAAGTACAGGCAGAAATGGACAGCTTTGCTGAAAAGCCTGCATCTGTAAGTATTGATTATACGGGACAGATTGAAGAGCAGAATAAGCAAATGGCATTTTTAATGGGTGCCTTTTTCACCGGATTAGGATTGATTTTCTTTATACTCATTTTCCAATTCAATTCAGTTTCTAAACCAGGTATTATCATGCTGGCAATCTTCTTGAGCTTAATTGGTGTATTTGGAGGTATCATAATTACCGGAGCTCCTTTTGTAATCATGATGACGATGATGGGAATTATTTCCTTAGCTGGAATTGTTGTAAACAATGGAGTAGTTCTGCTGGATTATACAGAGCTCCTCATTGATAGAAAGAAACTAGAGAAGGGCTTAGGTAAAGACGACTATTTAGATATCCAGAGCACATTAGAATGTGTTGTAAGAGCTGGAAAGGCACGTTTACGACCGGTTTTATTAACTGCCATTACAACCATCTTAGGGTTATTACCACTTGCAACGGGATTGAACATTAATTTCTTTACCCTCATTCGTGAGTTCGATGCCAACTTATATTTTGGTGGAGACAATGTAATCTTTTGGGGACCTTTAGCTTGGACTGTAATCTACGGGTTATTTATTGCAACCTTCCTTACCTTGGTCGTAGTTCCTATTTTATTCTTCTTGGTTACAAAGCTTAAAATGTGGCAGCGATCTCGTAAAGGTGTTGCTGAAGAAACGCTAACAACGATAGCTCCAGAACTCGCGGAGTAAGTAAATAAAAAAAGCCCTTTCAGTTTTGCTGAAAGGGCTTTTCATTGCTACATGTATCAAACATGTAGTGCTTTATTAAAGACCTTCATTAAATGGCGTTGGGAACGCATTAATAATGTTATCTCCAGAACGATCTAATGGAATATAAGTCGCATTTAATCTTCCTAAACGTCTTAAATCTACCCATCTGTGACCTTCGGCAAGTAAAGAATATCTTCTTTGCGTAAGAATCTCTTCGATTAATGAAGTTGCATCGGTTGCACCAGTATAGTTTCCTATTCCTGCTGCGTTTCGAATTACATCAATAGCAGTAACGGTAAGCGCTGGATTGACATCGATTTGAGCTTCAGCATACATCAAGATCAACTCTTCATTTCGAATCAAATATACAGGATCGGTATTGCTATCATACAATGCGATTTGATAATCTGCAGATAAACCATCAAATGTTACCGTAGTGGGAACATCATCAATTGTGAACAAGTTAGATTTATTAGTTACACGGCTATCACCTGCTTCAGCATCTGCAATCCAGGAGTCATGAATCATAAACTCTTGACCCGATTGATTTGGCACATGGAATTGTACATTCGCGATATCGTTACCTGTCAATCCAAATACATGAGCAGGACCATTATTTAAATCGCCACCTAAGTCGAAGAACGAATTCCCCAAGAATTGAAGTACCTGAGTATTGTTACCTTGATACAAAGCAACTCTAGCTGCAACTGCACGATTAAATTGCACGAAGCTAGCGGGAGTATCAAATCCTGCAAAACCACTGCTAATAGGGAAATCAAATGAATCTGATGAATTATTAAGATTCGCCAAACCTTCCGTCAACAATGCTTGAATTCCAGCTAAAGCTTCCGTATAACCTAAGATAGGTCCAAGATTATCTGGATCAGAAACATCCATACGAATTCCGTTCTCAAACTGTCTGTTAGCCACCATCATAAATGAATAAGCTTGCATGGTTTTCGCAAATCCGTAATAACTATTCTTAGTTGCGTCATCAAAACCAGCCTGAGAATTCTCAACAGCCGTAATCAATATATTAGCTGATTTAACTCCTTTAAACCAAGCTGCAAATGATCTTGTAGTTAGGAATCCATTATTATCTAACGGCCCTTTTAAAAGTTCTCCCGTATAGCGAGGATCAACACCTGTAAGGTCATAGTACTCTCTAGCTAGGATACTTTCTGTGTCATAATGAAAGGCTAAATCATTTCTCATTACTGCCTCAAGGCCAGTGGCCAAGAGTTGCACATCAGCCTGAGAAGCTCCTTCTTCGAAACTTTCAACACTTGGTGCGTTTGGATTGTCAATCTCTTGTAATTCGCAACTCGTGAATGCAATCACTGTGCAAAATAAAAAGACTTTATATACTATATTTTTCATATTTATTTTTTTAGAAATTAACATTCACGTGAAAGTTTACAAACTTAGAAGCTGGGTAAGGCGTTACCTCAACGTTGTTGGCCAATACATTATTTCCAAAGTTTGAAGATTCTGGATCATAACTGTTATAGTCGAAAATGTTAATCAGGTTTCTACCTGAAATTCCAATTCTCACCTTATCAGTAAATTTAATCCATCCTTCTGGGAATGTATAATAAAGTCCAATTTCACGAAGTCTAACATAGCTAGCATCTTCAATTACTAAAGCAGTATCGGCAAAAGCACGACTCGCTCTATACTCACCATTTGTAAGTTGTCCCGTTGGGTCAACACCTGTATCATCATAATCGAAAGTAGTTCCGGCCAAATCCGTTAACAGTGTAGTTAAGTTGATTGCATCACCACCTTCTTTCCAATGCCATAGGAATGAAAGGTCCCAATTCTTGTAGCTAAACTGGTTGAATATTGTGGTTTGGAAATCAGGTTCTGCATTTCCAAGTACAATCAATCCATCACCATCTGGATCCATGGCAGCTATTTCGGCTGCTGTAAAATCATCTGCGATGAAGTTACCAACGATCTGCGTAGCGCTCTGTCCTTCCTCAATTAAGAAAGTACCTAAAGAAGCTGCGAAGCCACCTTCAGTAAAACTAGGAACATCTAAACGGGTTATTTCAGACTCATTGGTCCACCATTTAGCATTTATCGTCCAAGAAAAGTCATCAGTATCCATAACCGCTGCATTTATACCCACTTCAATTCCTCTGTTTTCCAATTCACCAGCATTTTTAGTGGTGGTTGTAAATCCTGAAGAAGCAGGAACATCTGTCTCGATAAGTAAATCCTCGATAGTCTTATTGTAGGAACTAAATTCTACAGTAATTCTGTTATCCAAAAGTCCAAAGTCCAAACCATATTCCAATTCTTTCTGACGTTCTGGTCCAATATTCGGATTACCTCTTAAGTTTTGTGGACTAACTCCAGAAGAGCCATCAATGAACTGAGCGTTCATAAGTGAGAAACGATCATTAAAATTTGGAAATCTTCCAGCCTCTCCATAAGCCACACGTGGCTTTAGACTACTGAAAAGACCATCCCCAAGGAAATCAAATTTATGAAGGTTTATGGCCAAATTTGCTTTTGGGTAATAATACGTCTCACTGGAATCACCATTATTCGTAGACTTATCACCTCGAATACCAACAGTACCTATAATTTTATCCTCAAAGTTTACCTCTGTCTGACCAAAGAAACCTGTATCCTTCTGTGGAATGATTGTTTGCTGAGTAGACACGTTAGTTGACTGCCCTAAGTTGGTTTGAGAACCATTCAAGCCCGAAGCGATAGTTATGACTGTATTTCTTCGGAAGTCTTGTAGGAAGTTACCAAACTGAGTCGTAAAACTCAAACCATTGTCAAGATCTAGATTGTGTACTAAGAAAGCAGACAAGTTAAAGTTTGTATTTACAGTACTACCAGATATCGCTACCCCACCTAGAGACGTCGGATCTCTAAAATAAGTTAACGCTCTCGGGAAAATACTTGTTGATCTTAATGTGAATTGGTCAAATCCACCTTGTAAAACCAACTTCAAGCGGTTGTGGTCGGTGTTGATTAATTTAACGTTCGATGTTGCACTACCAATAAATCTATTGATTTCCTCTCGGTTAGTAGTTATCGCCACAGTTTCTAAAATGTTAGATCCTGCGCCTCCTTGTGGAAAAACACCATCAGTGGGAGATAAGTTCTCCCAAGGATAGGTGAATGCCAATGCATAACCTACTGTTCTATTCGCGTTACCATTATTGAAAAATCCACGATCCGCTTTAGAGTTAATGTAATTAGAAGTTATATACAAATCTAACCAATCGTTAAATTTTTGTCCGATGTTTAAACGTACAGAACTCTTTACATATCCAGTGTTGTCAACCAATCCAGGTTCGTTCTTATGAGTTACCCCAAAGAAGTAGTCTGTTTTCTCGGCAGCGCCAGAAGTAGTAAAACGTGTCGTATAAGAAATTCGCTGATGATCAAACAATTCAGCTTCATAATCTCTCAAATCAGATAAATTGAAATTAGCTGGTCCACCAAGAGCTTCAATTTCGCTTTGGTCCCAATCTCTTAGTCCAAGTAATTTTGTTGGACTTCTTACTCCTACTGTTTGAGAAAAGGAAACCTTAGGAGCTCCTTTCTTACCACGTTTGGTAGTAATGATTACAACACCACCAGCAGCACGAGACCCATATTGGGCGGCTGCAGAGGCACCTTTTAGTATTTCTACATTCTCAATGTCTTCAGGGTCGATATCCGCAATCCTGTTAGACGCATCATCTTGGTTAGAGGATGGGTTTCCACCTCCAGCTGCCTGACTTACAATATTGTTTCCGAAGCCAATCGATGAGTTATCAACATAAACACCATCTACAATGAATAATGGTTGTTGATCACCAAATATAGAAGTAACACCTCTTAAACGCATAGATAGACCACCACCAGGAGCACCTGAGTTAGATTTTATTTCTACACCATTAAATTTTCCGTATAACGCTCCATCCAAACCAGATTGAGTAGTTGTACCCGTAAGTTCGTTGGCGGAAATTGACGCCACAGCATTCGCAGCATTTGAACGTTTGGTCGATGTGGCCAAACCAGTTACGATCACCTCGTCAAGAGATTGAGCAGATTCTACCATATTAACGTTAATTGCCCCTGCAGAAGATACAGACTGTTCAACAGTTGTAAATCCTAGAGAAGAGAATTCTAAGACAGCAGGTAAACTGGTAACATCAATGGAATACGTCCCATCAATATCTGTTGTGGTACCATTCGTAGTTCCTTTTTCAATGACATTTGCAAAGGAAACTGGGTCACCATTATCGGTACTTACTGTTCCCGTAATTGTATTCTGAGCGAATACAAAACAGGGCAAAAGCAATAAAAACAGGAGAATCCTGCTAGCTAGGTTGTTTTGTTTCATAATTATTAAGTTTAAGTTATTTGTTCGAAAATACTTTTAATTCTTCATTTAAACCAGTGATTTATTAGATTTTTTTCATTGAAACAGGCCTTTTAGCTATAAGTATCTAATTGAAAAAGATAGAATGAAGAGCCAACTTATTGAAAGTTAAAGCTTCTCTTTCATATAAAAACTCCAATGCCCTTTGTAGGAAAGACATTCTAAATCTTGTCTACCCACCAAAAAACTGAAACAAATAAGGGTTATTACAGTCCATTCATGAAAATTAATTCCACATGAAAAAGGCCATCACAAACGGAGAGCCCTTTTAAGCATTCAACGCTTTAGAATTGGTTATTCAACAACCATTTTCTTATCGATAGATGCGCCACTGGAATCTGTAAATCTTATGAGATAAATTCCGCTTTTTAAACACCCAATTTCAAGGAACGAAGTCATCGAATTGGCAACACTTTTCTTACTAAGAACATTTCCTGTCACCAAATCAATTAGCTCTAAGCTACCATTTGTAATATCGGTAAAGGCAATGTTCACTTGACCACTATCGGCAGGGTTAGGTGCTATCAACATCCCAGTACTACCAGATGTTCCGTCAGAAGGACCATTGTAAGAAAACCCAACACTGAAATCTACCTCATATACACAGCCATCCGCATAAGTGATGGTAGCCGTAAAGTCCAAATTAACAGGGATCGTACCAGACGTTAAGGTCACTGTAGGGTTGATAGAGCTATTTGGACTAATTTGTTGTACGCTCGACTCGGTTGAAGACCACACTAGACTTGTATAATTTGAAGGAAGCACCGCCCCTACTGTCTTCCAGATAAATCCAAATGTATGATCGGGTATGAAATAAGCCGTAGGGTTACCAGAACATCCTGTACAAGTAATGCTTTTGCTGCAAGAAGAACAAACACCATTCTTGAACTTTACAAGTGACAACGTCCCACCACTTCCCGTACATTTAACGGTAACGGTCGAGTTCGTATTACTACCTGTAATCCTGAAGTGACACTCCAATAATAGGCGGCTGCACCGCTTGCGGTATACACAGCTGTATTGTTCGTTGGAATTGAAGAAGGCCCAGTAATACATGGAACTTCATCTAATCCTAGGGTTTGACCCATGGAAACGGTCGGGAAAATAAACAGGGAAAATAAACAGGGAAAATAATAAAAGTAAATTTTTCATAATAAACTATTTTAGGTTTCTACCGAAGTTACACATTATAACTTGCTCATTAATATGGCATTACCGCATAAATTTTAATTTCTCAAAAATTAACAAAATGTCACCATTAGTGCGCTTAACTTCATAAATTTGCAGCGCTAATTTTATCTTTACAATAATGTATAGAACGCATACCAACGGAGAACTTCGTAATGAACATATTAACAAGGACGTAACCCTGTCGGGATGGGTCCAGAAAACTCGCGATAAAGGCTTTGTGATCTGGGTGGATCTTAGAGACCGATACGGGATTACTCAACTCGTTTTTGACGAAGAGCGTACCGCAAAGGAAGTGATGGATGTTGCTGCCAATTTAGGTCGCGAATTTGTTATTCAAGCAAGCGGTACTGTAATTGAGCGAGAATCCAAAAACCCCAAAATGAAAACGGGTGATATTGAAGTTCTTGTTTCTAAAATTACCATTCTGAATGAATCGCTAACACCTCCTTTTACTATTGAAAATGAAACAGACGGTGGAGAAGATTTAAGAATGAAATATCGTTATTTAGATATTCGAAGAAATCCGGTACGTGAAAACCTAGTATTTCGTCACAAAGTATCAATGGCCGTTCGCAACTACTTATCGGCACTTGACTTTATCGAAGTAGAAACACCATACTTAATAAAATCCACTCCGGAAGGGGCTCGAGATTTTGTAGTCCCTAGCCGAATGAATGAAGGGCAATTCTACGCCCTTCCCCAATCACCTCAAACTTTTAAGCAATTGCTTATGATAGGGGGTATGGACCGGTATTTCCAAATCGTTAAATGCTTTAGAGACGAGGATCTTCGAGCAGACCGTCAGCCAGAATTCACGCAAATTGACTGCGAAATGACCTTTATCGAGCAGGAAGATATCTTGCATACTTTTGAAGGCCTGACCCGTCATTTACTGAAAGAAATTAATGGTGTTGAGATTGGTGACTTCCCAAGAATGACCTACGATCATGCTATGAAGACCTACGGAAACGACAAACCTGATATTCGCTTCGGAATGGAATTTGGAGAACTCAACGAAGTAGCACAGCACAAAGATTTTAATGTGTTTAACAACGCTGAATTAGTGGTAGGAATCGCCGTTCCTGGCGGAAACTCCTTTACCAGAAAGGAAATAGACAAACTCATCGACTGGATGAAACGCCCTCAAGTGGGAGCCTTAGGAATGGTATACAGTCGTTGTAATGATGATGGTAGTTACAAATCATCTGTAGATAAATTTTACGACCAAGAAGATCTTGCCAAATGGGCCCAAGTAACCCAAGCGCAAAAGGGAGACCTCGTTTGTGTTCTTTCGGGAGATGCGCATAAAGTAAGAGCTCAATTGAGTGCTCTACGTATGGAATTGGCCGAGCGATTAGGTCTTAGAAAACCCACCGAATTTGCCCCATTATGGGTCATCGATTTTCCACTATTGGAATGGGATGAAGATGCAGAGCGTTACCACGCAATGCACCACCCATTTACTTCACCAAAACCCGGACAAATGGAATTGCTTAAAACCAATCCAGGAGAGGTGAAAGCAAATGCCTATGATTTAGTGCTGAATGGAAACGAAATTGGCGGCGGATCTATCCGAATACATGACAAAGAGGTTCAAGCCAAAATGTTCGATTATTTAGGATTTACCCCTGAAGAAGCGAAAGCGCAATTCGGCTTTTTAATGGATGCTTTCCAATTTGGCGCGCCTCCTCACGGTGGACTTGCTTTTGGACTAGATCGATTGGTAGCTATTTTAGGCGGACAAGAAACCATCCGTGACTTTATCGCTTTCCCAAAAAACAATTCGGGCCGTGACGTTATGATTGATGCTCCGGCACCTATTGATGATGAACAACTCAAGGAACTTAGTTTACAACTAAACATAAAATCGTAACTTTAAAATCCGGCTCCGGCGGGATTTTTTGATACGCTAATACTTTATGCCTTCGCAAAAACGAACATTACTCACCCGTTTCCTAATCTGGCGATTGAAACATATATCGCACAAGCAGTTCGTTTTTATTTTAAGCATCCTCGTTGGATTCTTAGCGGGGATGGCTGCCGTTATTATTAAAAACGGAACCCACTTTTTCCAACTCTTATTGAAAGGCAAATTAATCGAAGAGTACCACAGTGCCTTCTATTTTGTTTTCCCCATTATTGGACTGGCCATTGTATATCTACTGGTAAAATTTATTATTAAAGTAGAGCCTACCCAAGGGATTCCAGCAACCTTGTTTGCCATTGCAAAGAAAAAGGGAATCATGAAACGCTTCCAAATGTATGGTAGTTTACTCGCAGCTCCAATTACCGTTGGGTTTGGAGGGTCCGTAGGACTGGAAGGCCCAACGATTGCAACAGGTGCGGCGATAAGCTCGAACCTTTCAAGATTACTTCATTTAAATCAGTCAACGCGAACCTTACTAATTGGTTGCGCGGCTGCAGGGGCGATGGCCTCTATTTTCAAAGCACCTATCGCGGCCATTATATTTGCTATAGAAGTATTCAGTTTGGACCTCACTTTAGTGTCACTCATTCCTTTATTACTCGCTTCGGTTTCTGCGATTGTTACCTCTTATTTTTTCTTCGGAAATGACGTCCTCCTTCCTTTCAATATTGAAGATAAATTTACCATTGGTGACATTCCGCTGTATATTTTATTAGGAGTGATTACAGCAGTAGCTTCCATTTATTTCACGGAAACTTACGAACGCTTTCAAAAGTTCTTTGCCAAAATTGCTTCCCCCGTCAAACGACTCATTGTTGGGGGGCTTGGCATTGGTATTTTGGTTTATTTTATACCACCACTTTACGGAGAAGGATTTGATGTCATCAACAATTTGGTACAAGGAAATGCCGAAAAAGCCCTGGAAAATAATATTTTCAATTTAGACACCTCAAATATTTGGGTTGCCATTGCACTGTTAGCGGGACTTGGGCTATTTAAGGTCATTGCAAGCTCATTTACGTTTGGCGCTGGAGGTGTTGGAGGAATCTTCTCTCCTACCCTGTTTATGGGAGGAATTTTAGGAAATTGTGTAGCCAAGATTAGCAATACCATTGGAATTTCTGTTTCAGAAAGTAATTTCACTTTGGTTGGTATGGCTGGAGTCATGGCAGGAGTATTGCACGCTCCACTTACGGCCATCTTCCTTATTGCTGAAGTAACTGGCGGCTACGAACTATTCATCCCGCTAATGATAACGGCAGCTATATCTTTTACACTCACAAAGTATTTCGTTCCACATTCCGTGTATGCGATGGAACTGGGACGGAAAGGAGACCTTATTACGCACAACAAAGACCACGCAGTGCTTACATTAATGGATATAAGAACGGTGGTAGAAACTAATTTCGTCGTCATCTATCCATCTATGACGCTCGGTGATATTGTTCATCAAGCAGTGATAAAATCGAACCGAAATATTTTTCCGGTGGTCAACGAGGAAACCAAAGCATTGGAAGGGATTATTTTATTAGATGACTTAAGACCCGTCATGTTTGATCAAACTTTATACGAAGAAGTGACCGCATATGAACTTATGAAAAACCCACCGGCCACGATTGATCTCTCCAAAGCCAAAATGACCGAAGTGATGAAGCTATTCCAAGATACGAGTGCATGGAACCTCCCGGTCATCTCTGAAGGAGCCTATTATGGGTTTATATCCAAATCGAAATTACTAACCGCATATCGTAGAAAATTAATTGACTTTTCAGGTAAATAAGCAACAAATGAGGTGGATTCTTATTATTATATTCTTTTTTATAGCCATCACGCTTGGCTACGGGTTTTATATTAAACCAGAAGATTTTAAAACAGGTGAATTTTGCATTGGCATTTCCATCGTGGGTTTGTTCTTTGTTTGGATGCCCTTGTTTATCTACCACCGTTGGAGAAATAAAAGCGTAAAAGATTATATGCTCACGCCAGAAAATTTAGAAAAGATGCGAGAAGAATCCAGAGAGAAAGAGCTGTAAATCAGCACTTTTTTATAAAAATCCCCCTTTCTTAACATTTGAAAATAGAAAAATCTTACCTTTACTACTATTATTAATTATTATTTTATTTACAATGGAAGGAACAGTAAAGTTTTTTAACGAATCTAAAGGTTTCGGGTTCATCACCAACGATGAAACTGGAAAAGACATTTTTGTACACGTAACCGGTCTTAACGGGGAAGCCCTTAATGAAGGTGACAAAGTAGAATACGTCGAAGAAGAAGGCCGAAAAGGAACGGTTGCCGCACAGGTGCGTCTAATCCACGACTAAGATATATCTTAACCAACCAGATGACATCCTCCTAAGTTAGCGCTTAGGAGGATTTTTTTATACCAATTTTAATTGAGGCTGCGCTTTTCAATAAAAAAACGAGTGAGTAGTTTCGACGCCTCTTCTTCCATAATGCCTCCACTCATTTCAGTTTTGGGATGCAATTTCGTCCCCATCGAAATACAACCACGTTGCTCGTCTCTAGCGCCATAAATCACTTTCGATATCCGACTCCAATACAAAGCCCCAGCACACATCTGGCAAGGCTCAATGGTAACGTACAAAGTGCAATCAATTAAATACTTCCCGCCTAAAAAGTTGGCCGCAGCTGTAATCGCCAGCATCTCCGCATGAGCCGTTACATCGTTTAAAGTCTCCGTAAGATTGTGGCCTCTTGCTATGATCTCATTTTTCGTTACAATTACGGCTCCAATTGGCACCTCACCTTTTGCATAGGCCGCTTCTGCTTCTTGCAGCGCCATTTTCATAAAACATGCGTCGTCGTAGGGATTGATCATTTGATTATCCAGTGTTCAGTGTTCAGTGTTCAGTGTTCAGTGTTCAGTGTTCAGTGTTCAGTGTTCAAAATTACAACTTCTCTTTCAAATTACAGTTCGGCAAGAAATTTGATACTCCTAATTAAATTCCGCCGAATGAAAAACCAGTATACCATCAACATTCCCAAACCTTGTAGTGAAAGTTGGGATGCAATGACGCCAAATTCCAATGGCCATCATTGCCTTTCATGCGTAAAAACGGTGGTCGATTTTACCCAAATGGATAGAGATCAAATTCAGACCTATCTTTCCGAACGCAGTTCTCACCATATCTGTGGACGCATTAAGCAGAAACACCTTTCAGTCATCTCAATCGAAATTCCAACCCTCACCTTCAGAAAAAAAATGTCAATTCATAAAATATTCCTTTTAGCCCTCCTCATAAGCATGGGCACCACCTTGTTGAGTTGTTCCGATGGAATTACCGAAGCTCAAAAAATTGAAAGTGTATCTATAGTAGCCTCCAAGGAAGATATTCAGGAAAAAGTTCAGCAAGAATTGGATACACTTGCACAAAAAGCGGAAGAAGAAGCTTCCGTACCAATGATTATGGGCGTCTTAGAGGTGCCAGTTACCGGGGAAATACAAATTACTAAAGGCGATCACAGTCCATTACCGTTTATCCACGCGGACCAACCACCCGAATTTCGTGACACCCCAAAAGAACTTACCACCGATGAAAAAAGGAAACATTTCGGGGATCAAGTCCGAAAACATATAACCACAAATTTTGTTGTTGCTACATTTGAAGACTTGGAGCTAAGCAGCAGACAACGTATTTATGCTAAGTTTACCATAACTGAAACAGGCACATTGAAAGATATTCAAATTCGGGCTCAACATCCAGAACTGGAAAAGTACGCCATAAAAATCATTAAGAAGTTACCGTTATTTAAGCCTGCGATGCATAAAGGAGAACCTAGGGATGTGGTCTATATGGTTCCAATAATATTCCAGCCAACCTAAGAACAAACCTTCGAAATATTGTAGTTTTGTTTTGTGGCTGAAGAACTCCTACATAACATTCAATTCCCTTCAGATCTTCGGAAATTAACTCCGGCAGAGTTACCCCAACTCGCCCAAGAACTGCGTGAATTTATAATCAACATTGTAGCGGTGAAAGAGGGACATTTGGGAGCCAGTCTAGGCGTAACTGAATTAACCATTGCCTTGCATTACGTCTTTAATACACCCGACGATTTATTAGTTTGGGATGTTGGACATCAAGCATACGGGCATAAAATTTTAACTGGACGCAAGGCTATTTTTCACACCAATAGACGACTGGATGGCATTAGTGGTTTTCCGAAAATCACCGAAAGCGAATTCGACACCTTTGGGACCGGACATAGTAGTACTTCCATTTCGGCAGTGCTGGGAATGGCGATTGCCTCTAAACTGCAAGGTCATCTAAAAAGACAGCACATTGCTGTCGTTGGAGATGCCTCGATCGCCAGCGGAATGGCTTTTGAAGCGCTTAATCATGCTGGGGTGACCAATACCAATATTTTGGTCATTTTAAATGATAACGCCATCGGGATTGATCCATCGGTAGGTGCCCTAAAAAATTATTTCACCAAAGTAACCTTAGACACCGCTCCTGAAACGGATAACATTTTTGAGGCGCTCAATTTTGATTATTCAGGGCCTATTGACGGGCACGACCTTTCCGTTTTATTAGCTGAATTGGAACGTCTAAAAGACATAGAGGGTCCAAAATTATTGCATGTAATTACTAAAAAAGGCAAAGGACTACGCCAAGCAGAAGAAGACCAAGTAAAATACCATGCACCGGGCAAATTTGATGCAGTCACAGGAGATTTGCTTCCGAAGAACACCGATAAATTGCCTCCTAAATTCCAAGATGTATTTGGAAAAACGATTGTCGAACTTGCTTCTTCTAATGATAAAATAGTAGGCATTACACCTGCCATGCCTACTGGAAGCTCCTTAAAGTACATGATGGAGACTTTTCCTGAACGCGCTTTCGACGTAGGTATCGCCGAACAACACGCGGTCACCTTCGCCGCTGGATTGGCTACACAGGGAATGACCGTTTTTTGTAATATTTATTCTACTTTTTTACAACGGGCTTACGATCAAGTAATCCACGACGTATGTCTACAGGATTTACCCGTAATTTTCTGTTTGGATCGCGCAGGAATTGTCGGAGAAGATGGTGCTACACACCACGGAATATTCGATTTGGCTTATTTAAGGTGTATTCCAAACCTTATTGTATTTGCTCCAAGAAATGCCATAGAGCTTCGAAATATCTTATTTACTGCCCAGCTTGGCTTGCAACACCCCATTGCCATTCGTTATCCACGAGGACGCGGTAAGATCACTGATTGGAAACAAGCTTTTAGCGCCATCGAAATAGGAACTGGCGTTTCCCTTAAAGAAGGAAAGCAGCTTGCGCTGTTAACTGTAGGACCCATCGCCTCCAACGTTTCGGAAGCCATTTTAGCAGTGGAAAATGAGTCCGGCGCTGTTATTTCTCATTACGATATGCGATTTATAAAACCTCTGGACCAAGGGTTACTACACCAAATATTCCAAAAGTATCCGACCATTTTGACCGTCGAGGACGGAATGATCAATGGTGGTTTTGGAAGCGCTGTATCACAATTCGCTTCAGAAAATAACTATAAGAATACATTGAAAATAATAGGAATTCCAGATGCGTTTCCACAACATGGTACTATTGGAGAACTACAGGATTTGGCAGGTATCTCTTCAGAAAAAATAGCCCTAAGTATTAAAAAGTATCTCTAGTTACAGATTTCCCTTAATCTTCTGAAAAAGCTGTAGCGCATTCCCATCGGTAAGGCGAGAAATATAATTACAGCACTCCATTAAATTTTGATAGGTGGTCGTATTCTGAAGTGATACGTTCGAGAAACTCCTCATTAAAAGTTTATCATAATGACGGGCTTCTCCTTTGCTTTGCTTTTCAAAAGCAGTTGTGTAAGCATCTAAAAGTGTAGACAAAATATGGTAGCCAGCAATCTCCTTTTCTACTACTTCAGCACTTTGATATACTTTCTCCACTGAAATTTTAATGATGTCATCAATTTGAGCCTTATAACTACTTTTATCGAGTAAACCTTCTGAAAAATCATCACTCAAAATGGCTGTTTCATTGTCCAAAAATATCGTAACTGCTTCCTCAATTAATGTGCTAATCGCTAACGAACGGAGATAGGCCAGACGATCGGCAGATTGGGTTAGGCTTGTGTATTTCTCTGTATTAATTCGGTCTTTTACCAATTTAATGAGGTATTCTAGAGCAAACTCTTCTTCAATCAGGCCTAAGTTTATTCCGTCTTCAAAATCGATAATAGTATAACAAATATCGTCGGCTGCTTCGACTAAAAAAGCGAGCGGATGACGAGAATAGCCATTTTCACCACGCTTGATCAAACCTAGTTCATCGGCCACTTCAGCAAAAAATAAAACATCCCCTTGAAAAACTCCATATTTCTTATCTGCTATGTGTTGGGTGGGTTTCTTCGGAAGTGATTGTTTCGGATATTTTGTGAAGGCACCCAGCGTAGCAAAGGATAATCGCAAACCACCATCAACGCCATTTTTCGATTCTGAAAGGATTTTAAATCCATTGGCGTTCCCCTCAAAATCTATAAGGTCTTGGTATTCCTTATCTGAAAGTTGTTCCTTAAAGCGAAGGCCATTTCCATTTAAAAAATAATCTCCGATAGCTTTTTCTCCACTATGACCAAAAGGTGGGTTTCCAATGTCATGTGCCAATGCCGCCGCTGCAACAATAGCTCCAAAATCATTGAATTGATGCCCGTGTGTTTTTTGTAATTGAGGGTGACGTTCGAGCAAGGCTCTACCAACGGCTCTTCCTAAAGAACGACCTACTACACTCACTTCCAGACTATGCGTTAATCGTGTATGCACAAAAGAGGTCTTGGACAAGGGAATTACCTGTGTTTTGTCCTGTAAGCTTCGAAAAGCCGATGAAAATATAACTCGGTCATAATCTACTTCAAAGCCTAGCCTAGTCTCATCTTGTTCAGTTCGTAATCGCTTATTGGTATCTCCTTGTCGTCGTAATGACAAGAGCCGTTCCCATTGCATCATAGTGTTCAATTTACTCACGAAAGATAGGAGTTTCTAGCGGTTTTAAAAATTCAACTATCAGAAAGTTTGATGCTTTCTTAAAACTCAATTAACGCTCTCATAATGGCTCCAGTTTATTTTTATGTTGAATTAAATAAAGCAGAATTTCATGCTTAACATTAACCTAACACTAATGTTACGAAAACCTAAGAGAAGGATAACATTTGATTAACTAGTCGGCCGTCATTTTAAGATTCCTTTGCATCAAAATTGAATATTACTTGATGAAACATTATTTAACTACACTCTTATTGCTAACCACAGCAATTCTATCTGGACAAACAGGTACTGTTGAAGGGAGTTTAATAGACAAAACATTTAACAACGAACCCTTAGCTTTTGCTTCGGTATTTCTGAAAGGAACCGACAAAGGAGCCCAATCCGACTTTGATGGTAATTACGTCATTGAAAATGTAACTGTAGGAACCTATTCTTTGGAAATTAGCTACGTAGGCTACGAAACAGTAGTCATTCCCAATGTAGTCATTGAGCCCGATAAATTTACCCGCATCGATGCTGGAGTTGGTCAAAGTGCAGCAGTTCTAGCCGACGTTATAATTAAAGTACAAACAAGTCGAGAACGTGAAACCGCTTTGCTTTTAGCACAACAAAAGGCGACGGTGGTAAAGGAGAGTATTGGGGCTCAGGAAATGAGCAAACTGGGAATCACTGATGCCTCAACAGCAACGACAAAAATTTCTGGTGTTGCAAAAACCGAAGGTTCCGGAGACATATTTGTTCGTGGACTAGGAGACCGTTACTTATATACCACCTTAAATGGCCTGCCCATACCTTCAGATAATATAGATAAGAAGAACATCGATCTGGGCCTATTTTCAACCCGACTAATTCAAAGTGTTTCGGTAAGTAAGACCACATCGCCAAGTGTTTCGGCCGATCAAGCTTCAGGAAACATCGACATTACTACTAAAGAATTATCTGGAAGCAAGTTGTTGGAAATTAAAGGAAGTACTTCTGTGAACAGCAATGTCATGGAAAATGGAGTTTTTGACAATTTCAAAGTGTCACCCAACCAAGAAGGTGTGAGTTTTGGTGTTTACGCTCGTGAAGGAAATCCTCGTTCCAATATTACGCAGCAAAGTTGGACTCCTGGAACGGAAGAACTACCTGTGAATAATTCAATTTCATTTAGTGCTGGGAAGAAATTTGGAGAAAAATTAAAAGTGCTAGTTACTGCTGGACAACGGTCTAATTACGAATACCGAAATGGAGTTTTTAGACAATTTCGCTCCAACTTTATTGATGACACCATTCCAGATGCGATTACTTGGAAAAAAACAGTAGCTACTTCTGGTTTATTAAATGCGCGTTTCAAAGCCAACGACAAGAACACTTTAAAGTTCAATACCCTTGTTATTAATAAGGTTGAAGACAATGTATTTGAAGGAGGTCGCGCTGGAACGTCAACCATTTTTGAAGAAACCGACGAAATGGAAATCGCTCCTGACGGAAATGTCTTCTATCAATTTATTAGAGACCAGAACACCAAAAAAACAGTGCTTTCTGTGACCCAATTAATGGGTGAACATGAATTAGACGAAAAGAATACTTTCGATTGGGCTGTTGGGTACAACTTCTTAAGTGCAGATGAGCCCAACCGGATTCGAAACGAGGTAAACATTACTAGCGACGATTTTATACAATTAGGACGTACTGGTGGATTTCAACAACGTAAAAGTATTCAGACGATAGAAGATGTGGAATACAATGGCCGTATTAGCAATCTTCTGAAAATCTATGATAGCGAAACGGACATTTTTCATATCAATTTTGGAGCCAACTATCGAAATAAAACACGTGATTTTGGGTCTCAGTTTGTAGGAGTGGAAGAAACTTTCACAAATGCTATAAACCCAACTTCCATTGACGACATCACGGATATTTTTAACCAAACCAATTTCGACAACAATCTTTTAGAAATTAACACCTTGCAACCCGACCGTTACGAAGGGAAACTACAAAGTGTGGCTGGATTTGTGAACTTTATTGGAAAATTAGGAGATTTTAGTCTTCAAACGGGATTACGTTTTCAAAAAGATGACATCGATGTAAAATGGGATGTAGGGAACTTTCCTGGAAGATTAGGAGAAACATCCAAAGATTACAATCGCCTATACCCTTCCATCAATTTAAAATATACCATCAACGAAAAGCACAACATTCGTCTAGCAAATAGTATCACCCGTGCCCTTCCAGAATTTAAAGAAATTGCCCCTTTCGAATATGTTTCACCTACAGGGCAAGTGATCAGAGGTAATCCAGATATTGATGCGTCCAATAACTTTAATTATGATGTTAAATGGGAGTTCTTCCCATCGAATGATCAATTGTTCTCTGTAACTGGTTTCTACAAAAAGATTGAAGACCCTATCAACCGTGTTCAAGATAGAGGTTCGGCGGGTATTTTCTCTTATTTCAATTCGGGAAACAAAGCGGAAGTCTACGGAATTGAAGTAGAAGGGCGTGTTAATATTATGGACGGCGGAGAAAACAATGACCAACCAAAATTACGTATCAATTTTAACGCTTCAAGAATGTGGCACGAGCAAGATCTAAAGGAAACTTTTGATGAAGCTACAGGAATCCTAATTCGGTCGTTTAGATACAAAGGCCTTACTAAAACTGAACTTCAGGGAGCAAGTGACTGGATTGTAAACACTTCGATCAATTACGATACCAATACTGAAAATCCATTTCGAGCCTCATTGGTTGGGAATTACGCATCAGACAGAGTGTTTGCATTGGGAGCAGCCGAAATTCAGACTTCAAGTGAAATCAACTACAACGACACCATCGTCGAAAACGGATTTGTGACTTTAGATTTAATTCTGAATAAACAATTTGGAAAGCATTGGAAAGTGGGATTGAACGCAAAGAACTTGCTAAATCCTGAAATCAAAAGAACGCAACTAGTACGTCCTAGCACTACGGGTATAGAAACCGAACAAACAGTACTCTCATACACAAGAGGAATGCAAATTGGACTGAACCTTAACTATTCATTTTAAAATTCATTAATCAAATCAAAAAACTATGAAACATTTCAAAACCCTAGCAGTCGTTTTCGCTGCTTTTAGTATTCTTTTCGCTACGAGTTGTAGTAGCGATGATGGCTTCACACCTTTAGACGATGGTGGCGGCGATGTTGAACTTACCAATCTAAGTGGAAACTTAGAAACGGACAGAGTATTACTTTCTACTGAACAATACACGCTTACTGGACCATATCTAATTAAATTGGGAGCCACTTTAACTATTCCTGCGGGAACGGTTATTGTATCTCAATCTACTGAAAACCGATATATCGCTGTCGAGCAAGGTGGACGAATAGACATCCAAGGAACTGCCAACCTTCCCGTCATCATGAGATCCGATAGTGGAGTCGCTGGTAGCTGGGGTGGATTACTCCTTTGTGGAGAAGCACCTACTACAGAAGGTGTTGATGTTATCGCTGAAGTAGGCGGACTCGTTTATGGTGGTACCAATGTTGGAGATAGCTCAGGAAATATTGACTATTTAATTATTGAAGATGCTGGAGCACAAATCAACTCCGAGTCTCAATACAACGGACTAACTCTATATTCTGTAGGTAGTGGAACTACGATTGACAATGTTGCCTTGGTGAACGGTGCTGACGACGGAGTTGAATTTTTTGGAGGAACTGTTTCAGTAAACAACTTATACCTTGAAAATAACCAAGATGATGCGGTAGATTGGACAGAGGGTTGGAATGGAACGGCAACTAATACGTATAGCCTACATACCATCGAAGGATTCTCAACAGCTGTCGAAGCAGACGGAGACAACGGGAACCCAAAATTAATCAACTTCACTGCAGTGTCTACCACTGGCGGAACGGCGCTTCAATTCAAAAAAGAATCTGGAGCCACGATTACGGGTCTTTCTTTGATTGGATACGAAACATCCATCGACATGAAGGATGACGGACCCTTAGAAAACATTTCCATTGACGGCGTAACTGCGGACCCGAATAGCACCTACATTGGCCCGGCAACAGTAGATGCCTCTTTGTTCTCATGGGTAAATTCGAATAACTCTGGACAGCAATTAATTATTTTAGAAGGAAATATAACAGGAACTGAAGCTTTAGACTCAAATACAAACTACTTATTGAACGAAGCCCTTATTGTTCAAAATGGCGGGAAACTAATCATCCCTGCTGGAACTAGAATTACGGCCCGTGATGGTGGTACTGAAGTGTACATTGCTGTGTTGCAAGGTGGTGCTATTGAAGTAAACGGTACTGCTGAAAATCCAGTGGTAATGTCTTCTCAAGGTGCACAACCTGGAGATTGGGGTGGATTGACCATTTGTGGCTTCGGAACAACTACCGAAGGTGTTGGAGTTACTGCTGAAGTAGGTGGTTTTATCTACGGTGGAACCGATCCAGCTGATAATTCTGGCAACATCGATTACCTAGTAATCCTTGGAACCGGAGCACAAATTAATGCCGACTCACAGTACAACGGTGTTTCGTTATATGCTGTAGGTAGTGGGACAACCATTAATAACCTAGCTGTAATTAACGGTGCAGATGACGGTATCGAATTTTTCGGTGGAACCGTAAGCGCTACGAACTTATACTTTGAAAACAACGAAGATGATTCTGTAGACTGGACGGAAGGATGGGACGGTGGCATCACCAATACCTATGTTTCACACACAATCGACGGTTTTTCAACGGCCATTGAAGCTGATGGAGATAACGGCAACCCAACGATCACCAACTTTACTGCTTTTTCTTCTACAGGTGGAACCGCTTTACAGTTCAAAAAAGAGTCTGGAGCAAACTTAACGAACGTAATATTAAATGGATACACAACCAATGTAGATATGAAAGATGGCGGACCCGTTGGGAATGTTATTGTAGACGGTGTTCCAATGACAAATCCAGGAGATGATGTATTCAACGGAACCGCTGTTGATATTTCAACATGGTCTTGGATTGAAGCAAGACTATAAATTACTTAAAGAGTTTATTATAGAATTAGCTATATAATGAATTGAAAGAGGCTACCTAATTGGGGTAGCCTCTTTTTGTTTTTAATCAAATTTTATATCCTCCCAATGATCCCAATGAACTTTTCCATCTGAGATATCATACATTCCACCTACGATTATTATTCTCTTATCATCGCTATCCGGAAGGTTTTCCAAATTCTTTAAAGTTCCGCTTTGATTGCGAATGTTCTCTATGGTCAATCGCACATTAGTTGCGGCTACTCTATCCACAAACGCTTTATTGGACCCAACACGGCTTGCACCATCAGAAGGTTCCGTGGTCGCCCCAATGGCGGGCCTTATTTTTTGTAATAAAGTAGTTAGATTATCGGTGCCGGCATGAACAATAGTACCACCTACAGCTCCACAACCTGTGTGTCCTAATACTACAATCAGCCTGGAAGTAGATAAATTATTAGCAAACTCCATACTACCTAACAAGTCTGGATTTACAATGTTTCCTGCAACACGTGCACTAAAAACATCCCCTACTCCAAGGTCAAATATCAACTCTGCCGAAACTCTAGAATCGATACAATGCAAAATAGTAGCGATAGGTTGTTGTCCAGTTGAAGTAGTCTTGACCTCTTTTAATAAGTCTCTATCGGTTCTTTTATTAACCTGAAATCTTTCGTTTCCATCCTTTAACTGTTGTAACGCAATTTCAGGAGTCATTTTTCCATTTGTGTCTGACATGTTTTAGTTTTTTAATTAGTTTCCTTTATATTTTCTTTAATCCAAATTACGCTATTATCAAAGCTATCAAAAATTTGCTCGTTAGGCACCAAATCTGGCACAATATCAATACGACGCATCATATACAAAGGCTGCTTTTGCGGGTTTATGAACAGCACTTTAACACCACCACCTACGAGATCCACCAAAATATCTTCCATGGCATATAATCCCGACTGATCCATATATTGCATACGTCCAAGCCGTATTATAACTGCCTTAGCCGTATCTGGTATTTGCTTCGCCAGTTGTTGAAAATCACTAGTAGTTCCAAAAAACAGTGGTCCTTTTATATGTTTTATAAATACCTCTTCCTTCAAGTTTGCTGGGAAATCAATCTCATCGCTCCACGCCTTTTCCTTAAGTAATTTCTTTACATCCGATCTTTCGGCCGTGAGGTCTCCCATCTTTTTCATAAATAGTAGGGAGGCAATCACAAGGCCTATTCCAACGGCATAAACAAGATCCCATACAGAAGATAGTACCAAAACAACTAACATAATAATTACTTCTTGTCGAGGCATATTGGGGATTGCCTTTAAACCGCGATAATCCATTACACCTATCCCTACAGTTATCAATATTCCTGCAAGAACAGCAGCAGGAATTTGAGAAGCTACAGGGCCAAGACCTAACATAATAATGAGCAAAAACACGCCTGCCAACATCCCTGACAAACGAGTCTTTCCACCGGCATTTATATTTACGACCGTTCGAATAGTGGCACCAGCCCCAGGGATGCCTCCAAAAATTGCCGCAATGGAATTTCCAATTCCCTGTCCAACTAATTCCTTGTTGGGTTTGTGTTTAGTCTTCGTCATATTATCTGCCACTACTGAAGTTAGCAACGAATCAATGGCGCCTAACAAAGCTAGCGTTAGCGACGTGAAAATATATGGGGTTAAGCTGGCAAAACTGAAAGTTGTGAAGATTTCCATATTGGGCATTGGAAGTCCCAATGGAATCTCCTCAATAGGTCGATAGTCCAATTTGAAACCAAAAGCAATCCCAGACATGACCAATAAGGCCACCAAGGTACTAGGAACAACTTTGGTGATTCGTTTAAAACCATAGATAATAAAAATAGTTCCTAAAGCAAGTATTAACTCAAGCCAGTTAATACTTCTTATTGCTCTGGGGACCATCTTTATAGCCCCTATCACTCCTTGTGCTTCGGTACTTGCCAAGGTTTGAGATTCTTTTAGGATATCATTAGGTGAAATTTCCTCTGCTCGTTCGATGGTCTCCCTAAAATTTTCCAATACCAAGATTCCTTCTCCGGCTTCTTCTTTTAATATACTCCGCAAAATTAGCTCTTCCGCAGCTGGCTTAAATTGTTGCACAAAATCATCGTCCTCTTTAGGGTAATAACCTACCGCAGGAAGTATTTGAGTAAGGATAATAATAACACCAATTGCTGTCATAAATCCTGACACCACGGGATAGGGAATATATTTTATATATTTTCCTAGGCCAATAAGTCCAAGTACTATTTGAAACAATCCAGCCAAAAGAAAGATGGTCAATATAGCAGGAAGGGCCTTATTTACGTCGCCATCATTAATGGCAATAATACCGGCGATCACCACCATACTTACAGCTGTCATTGGCGCCGTTGGTCCTGATATTTGTGTATTGGTCCCTCCGAAAAGAGCAGCAAAGAAACTCACAAAAATTGCTCCGTACAAGCCCGCAGTTGGGCCCAGTCCAGAGCTAACTCCGAATGCCAAAGCCAATGGTAAGGCCACAATACCAGCGGTGAGTCCGCCAAAGAGATCCCCTTTAAAATATTTAAAATTGAATAAATTCTTCATAGTTGGTTTTAAATAATATACGGCGGCCTCCTTAGAAACTACCAGAAAAATGAATTGCCAAAGGTCATTTGCCTCAACAACATATTTGTATTCTTAAAAATTAAGAAATACGCTCTGGAGGGGGGAGTAAAATTTTTTCGTCAAACATGGAGGTGTCCTCTTTGTAAAAACCGCTAAGCGCTGTAAATTGCGCAGGGCAATAGGGCTCAAACTTTTGGCTTACTATGATTACAATCTCCTTTTCGTAGATCTCTTTTTCGCTCTTATTAGGTTCTTCTTCTGAAAAATCAACTAGCATACTGGAATCCGACTTAAGGTTTAATAACGAATTAAGTGCAGGTGCTATCATTGAAAAGCTCAATGCCACAGACAACATAATAAGTATAAAGGATTTTACCATCGAAAAAGTCAATTACGCAAATATAATAGCAAAACTATGTTGCAGGGTTTCGCGAATGTTAAAAATAATATAAAAGAGCCAAAGAACCTCTTCATCAAGTTTAATAAAAAAAAGAACACCGTATATGGTGTTCTTTTCTAATTTATTATAGTATTAGTTTCTAATTTGAAACTACATGTGTTCCAGTATTTGTCCAAGTTTTCACCTGAGCAATCTTTGAATTAGTATAGGTTACTTCTTTCATTTCAGATCCATTATAAAACAACCAAGTCATTACCTTTTCTCCATTTTCATAACTAGCGACAGCCGTCTTATTCCCTTGCACATCATAACTAATCCATTCTCCTTGCAATTGGTTGTCTTTGGTATAAAAACCTGTTTGAGCGATCGTTCCATTATCATGATATAAAGTAGCCTCAATGACATCTCCATTTAGGACATAGCCATCCTTTTTAACACATGTCTGTGCGAATACCATATTTGCTGTAAAAGCCATAACGAATAACAATACTATCTTTTTCATAACCAGAGATCCTTTAAATTCTATACTCAAAGTTAGATATTTCATAACAATTACGAAAACTTTTGGTAACATTAAATTTACATTGAAAAACTAAGCGACTGATTTATATAGTGTTATATATGTAGATTTAACATTGAGATTCGAAAAACCTTTTTTGAACTTAATAATTTATTAATACTAAGATTACAAAAAAGGTACAGTGAAGCTGTTACTTTGCAGTTGTCTTAAGACTAAAAAAACACTAAAAATCAATTAGTTTTTGTCAACTAGATTTAATTCAGTGTATGGGTTACCTTGGCCAGGTAGCCCTTTTTGTTTTGTTAATAATTTCTATATTTTTAACGCTAAAGTTAAACATTAGGTAACATTAAATTAATATTGGGTTTGGTTATTTGCAGTGACAAAAACAAGAATTGATTTTTAATGAAATTACATCACCTACTACTAGTAGCATTACTATTTTTTACATATGTTGCTGAAGCACAAGAAATAAGCGACGCCAAATTTGGCAAAGGACTTATTAATTTTACAGCAAAAGACAGCTCATTCAGCGTAAAGTTTGCCCCTCGTATTCAAGGTCGCTACATTATTAATTGGGATCATGACGGTGACAATTACGGAAGTGGAGAACAAAACTTTTTAATTAGAAGAGCTCGTCTAAAATTTAGTGGCTTTGCTTATTCTCCCAAATTGAAATACAAAATTGAGTTAGGACTATCCAATCGAGATATCTCTGGAGCCAATCAATTCAACAGAAATACACCTCGCTATATTTTAGATGCGGTTATTATGTGGAATTTTTTCGAGAATTTCGAATTATGGGCCGGTCAAACCAAATTACCCGGGAACGTGGAACGCGTAGTTTCTTCTGCTAACCTGCAACTTATTGATCGTTCCTTATTAAATAGCCGATTCAATATTGACCGTGATCTTGGGATTCAGATTCGTCACCATACTGCGTTAGGTGGAGACTTTATAATGCGTGAAAAATTAGCCATATCACAAGGTGAAGGAAGAAATGTTACGGAAGGCAACCTTGGCGGACTTCAGTATACAGGACGTTTAGAGTTTCTGCCATTTGGGAAATTTGCTTCAAAAGGAGATTATTCTCAAAGTGATTTGAAACGCGAACCAACTCCAAAATTGATGACAGGAGTCACCTACGATTACAATCAAGATGCCGTAAAAACTCGAAGCAACTTAGGTTCCTATATGTTCCGAGAAGATGGATCACTTTATCAGACCGATATTACCACCTTATTTATTGATGCTATGTTCAAGTACAATGGCTTTTCATTCATGGGAGAATATGCCATGAGAGATGCTGAAGACGCTATTGCTTTAGAAGCAGATGGGACAACTCCTACGGGAGATATTGTGACTACTGGAAGTGCTTTTAATGCTCAGCTAGCTTACTTATTTAAAAACAACTATGAATTCACTGGGCGATTTACCACCCTCGGTTTTGATGCTATTACTGGAAGAGCCCCACAAGAACAATACACAGTTGGAGCCTCCAAATATGTGGTAGGACACAAATTGAAAATACAAGCGGATATTAGCTATAGCACGTTGGATGGAAATGATGACAACATCATGTTCAGAACTGGCTTTGACTTGCATTTTTAAGAAAAAAAGAGATAACAATTTGGTAACAAATGAGCTATAAGAAAATGAGACATTTGCATCAAAATAATTCAATACACAATGGATAATATTTATTTATTAATGGTCGTTGCACTTGCCATCCTAGCAATTGCGGATTTGGTAGTAGGCGTTAGTAACGACGCCGTAAATTTCTTAAACTCGGCCATTGGTTCGAAGGCCATTTCATTTAAAACTATAATGATCGTTGCCAGTTTGGGAATTGCCTTTGGCGCCATGTCATCCAGTGGGATGATGGAGGTAGCCCGAAAGGGGATTTTCGTTCCTGGAGAATTCTATTTTGACGAAATCATGATCATTTTTATGGCTGTAATGATCACTGACATTCTTCTGTTAGATTTTTTCAATACGCTAGGAATGCCAACATCGACTACTGTTTCCATTGTATTCGAATTACTTGGAGCCGCAGTGGTTATTTCCTTAATCAAAATAGCTGAGTCGGATACACAAACGGTTTCTGACCTAGCAAGTTATATTAACACCACCAAGGCGACCGAAATTATACTAGGTATACTGCTCTCGGTAGTAGTCGCCTTCTCTGTAGGTGCGCTCATTCAATATATCTCACGACTCCTTTTGTCCTTTAAGTTTCAGGACAAGGCATCTTGGGTAGCGGCTTTATTTGGTGGTATTGCAGCTACGGCAATAACCTATTTTATCTTTATCAAAGGACTAAAAGGAACTAGCTTTATTTCTGGGGATTTTAAAGAATTCGTTGCTACTAATACCCCTTTAATTGTAGCCATTAGTTTTGTTATTTGGACGGGAATATCCACCATGATTACCAATGTTTTTAAGGTAAGCGTCTACAAATTCATCATAATTATAGGAACCTTTGCCATTGCAATGGCATTTGCTGGTAACGACCTTGTCAATTTTATCGGAGTCCCCATTGGTGGTTGGCAAGCTTATGAAGCCTGGCACACTGCCTGGTTAGAAACAGGTGTAGCAGCAAATGAATTCAGCATGAGTGCTTTGGGCAAGAAAGTGCCAACACCACAATTGCTATTGCTCGCAGCAGGGTTAATCATGGTATTGACCTTATGGTTCTCCAATAAAGCCAAAGGTGTTCTTAAAACTTCTATTGATTTATCTAGTCAAGACTCGGTAAAAGAGCGTTTTGAGCCTAATTTTTTGTCCAGAGGAATCGTTAGAATAACCAAGGGAAGTGCGGTTATGTTCGCCTCAATAATGCCAAAAGCCGCCTTAGATAGAATTGATCGACAATACGAAAAGCCAGTGGTAACCCTTGCAAAAAACGAAGACGCTCCAGCTTTTGATATGGTTCGTGCCGCGGTAAACCTTATGGTTGCCAGTATCCTAATCTCCATAGCAACTTCAATGAAATTACCCCTTTCTACAACCTATGTAACTTTTATGGTCGCGATGGGTACCTCGTTAGCGGATAGAGCTTGGGGTAGCGAAAGCGCTGTTTACCGTGTTGCAGGAGTGCTAAACGTTATTGGAGGCTGGTTCTTTACCGCTTTTAGTGCCTTCGTTGCTGCTGGAATTGTTGCTTTCTTAATTCACTTGAATGTGAAAGTTATGATCCCAGTGTTGCTATTATTGGCGGTGCTATTGTTAGTGCGAAGCTACCTCGCCTACAAAAAAAAGAGCACCACAATAGTAGATCCAAAAAGTTTGAAAAAGTCGGAAAGTAGTACTGTTCAGGGAATTATTACTGAAAGTGCGGATAACATTTCCAATGTAATCTCTAGAACCAATAAAATCTATACAGAAGTATTGAAGGGTCTTTCCAAAGAGAATAACAAGGCACTCAAAAAGAGTCGAAAAGGTGTTGAGAAACTGGATGCAGAGATTGAAGATCTGAGAGATAATATTTTCTATCTCATTAAGAATTTAGACGAAACAAGCGTACGTGGAAGTAACTTCTACATTACCGTTCTCGCCTATTTGACAGATATTGCACAGTCCTTAGATTTCATTTCTAAGAAGAGCTACAAACATGTGAATAACAACCATAAAAAGTTGAAATTCAAACAAATTAAGGAGCTTCAGGAAATAGACGACACTTTAGAGACCTTGCTGAACGAGATTGTAGAAGTATTCGACAGTAGAAAATTTGAAAGAATTAGCTATGTGATTGCTCGTAAGGAAGAGATTCTGACAAGTATTTCATCAAAAATTCAAACGCAAATTGAGCGAACTAGAACGGAAGAGTCTAGTCCGAAAAACACCTCTCTATATTTCAATATTCTGTTAGAAACTAAAGATTTGGTCAACGGAATTATGAACCTTATGGAAGAGTATTATACTAGTTATAAAAGAGAATAAATCTTTTCTTACCTTCATAAAAAGCACTGTTTATATCCTATTCAGTGCTTTTTTTATATAATGAATTGTCAGTATCTTTAACTTCATAAATATCCAAAAAATGAAAAGATTTTTACTTCTCATCGCATTATGCCTATCATCTCAGCTGGCTTTGTCACAACGACACATCACAGGTGATCAATTACTTGATAAAGCCATCGCATACCACGACCCCAATGGTAATTGGAGTCAATTTTCTGGCAATCTGAACGTAACTATGCAAACTCCCGATGGCCCCGAACGAGATAGCAAGATTACTATTAACTTGCCCGCAGAGTATTTCCAAGTAACTGCGAAACGTGATACCATTATTACGACCTACACCCTCGATAAAGACGCTTGTCACATCAAACTTAACGGAAACGATGCCCTTTCCGAAGCAACCCTTACAGAACACAATTTGAGTTGCGAACGTGCTAGCTTGTACAAAAATTATTACACCTATCTCTATGGTCTTCCCATGAAGCTAAAAGATCCTGGCACCCATATTTCGGAAACTGTAGCAATAAAATCTTTTAAAGGAAAAGAATATTTAGTGCTCAAAGCTACCTATGATGAAGCGGTTGGAAGTGATGTCTGGTATTTTTACTTCAACCCAAAAACCTACGCCATGGAGATTTATCAGTTTTTCAAAGGTGATCCCAAGGGCAAAGGAAAAGACACCGGCGAATACATCCTACTTTCGGAAGAAGCCCAAGTTAATGGTATTAAAATCCCAAAAATTCGTGCCTGGTACTACAATAAAGATGATAAATATTTGGGTACCGACCTTCTAAAAACCGAGTAGAACCATGTCGCAATCTCAGAAACTCAAAGAAGTTGCCTCGGTCTTCTTTAAATTAGGTTGCTTCGCATTCGGGGGTCCTGCAGCGCATATTGCTATGATGGAAGACGCCGTTGTAACCAAACGACAGTGGATGAGTAGGCAACATTTTTTAGACCTTGTAGGAGCCACTAACCTCATACCTGGACCCAATAGCACCGAAATGACTATGCACTGTGGTCATGAGCGCGCTGGAGTCCAAGGGCTCATTGTAGCTGGTTTATGCTTTATCTTTCCTGCTGTTTTGATCACTGGAATCTTAGCTTTCCTCTATGTAACTTATGGAACCCTACCTGAAGTTCAACCCTTTATTATGGGAATTCAGCCGGCAGTTTTAGCCATCATTGCAGCTGCCATTTTAAAGCTTGGAAAAAAGGCCATTAAAAATTGGGAATTAGCCGTCTTAGGGATGGCTGTACTTACGGCAAGCCTTTTGGGAATTAATGAGGTCATTGCTTTATTAGTAGGAGGCTTATTTGGACTCATTTATTTTATTCTGAAAAAGAAATTGAAGTCGGATAGCTTGCAAAGTGCAGCTCCTTTTCTTCTTTTAATCCTTGCTGAAAAGACCATCGTCAAGTTAGCTACGCTAAAAATTTTGTGGGCATTTTTAAAGGTGGGTAGTATTCTCTACGGAAGTGGTTATGTCCTTTTCGCATATCTTGATGCAGAACTTGTAAGTACCGGACTTCTTACGCGCTTGGAGCTCATGGATGCCATTGGAATTGGCCAGTTTACCCCAGGCCCTGTACTTTCCACCGCAACTTTTATTGGCTATCAACTGGGCGGATTTTGGGGTGCCATCGCTGCCACACTAGGTATCTTTTTACCATCCTTCTTATTCGTGTGGATCCTCAATCCTCTCGTTCCTAGAATGCGAAAATCTAAATGGTTTGGTTATTTTTTAGACAGTGTAAATGTTGCTGCCGTAGCCGTCATGCTTTCGGTATTATTTGTCATGAGTGTCGAGTCACTAACTCAGTGGCAGTCTATCATCATTGCACTGATTTGCGGGATTCTTGTATTCGGTTTTAAAAAGGTGAGTGTGATTTGGGTAGTTGTAATTGGTGCGGCCTTAGGATATCTACTTCAGCTTATTTAATGTTTTTTTAAAAGTCTAAGTAGTAATAATGATAGTCCAATAGTACGACAAGCAGGTTGTGGATAAAATGAACAATCATCCCTAACCAAAGCGTGTTATATCTATGACGGAGATAGCCTAGGACAATTCCGAAGGGGAAAATCCAAACGATCGAAACCACCGAAAAATGTATCAATGCGAAAATAAAGCCCGTCGCAAGGATGGTAACCTTTGGGGATGCAAAATGCCGCATCTGATTGAATAAAAAACCTCGAAAAGCTAGTTCCTCGAAAATTGGAGGAATGACGACATAGAATATCATGATCCAGAAAAAGCCATCTGCGTAATCTTGGTAATTGTAGAAAACATTATCATCAAATCCGAAGAGCGCATCATTAACCCACCCAAGAGTATAGTAAACAATCACCGCAGACACTACTGGAAATAGGGTAGCGAATAGGATATTCCTCCAATGGAGCTCTCTTATATTGTATAATGCAAAAACTCGCTTTGCATCGAAAAAAGTAAAAAGTAGGGTTAGGAGAATAAAAATAACCTCAACAACTATCTCCATCCCCAAAGAATAATCTTCAGCATATAGGGCGTACGAAACAATAGCAAAAACTAGGAAAGTTAGATAGAAGGCAATGACCAATTGAAGGCTGCTTTTCTCCTTTATTTCCCTTTGCAACGTAATCCTCTTACCACAATACCCACAATAGGTGTCTAATGAGACTACTTCACTCTTGCAATGAGGACAGGATATATCCATGCTATTTATTTCGATTTTCGAAGGTGCAGTGCCGAATTTATTCCCTTGGCCAAGAAGACAATGATAATGATTTTCATAATGATCCCCTTATGGATTGTCGTAGGTTCGATAATGGCATTTAAAACAATATTCGTGACATATAGCAATAGTGCCAATACCAAAGCTACCAAAGGTTTTTGTTGTGACCAGAAGCCTAAAATTACATATATCACGGTCATTAATGCAGCAACAATGAGCGTAGCCGAATCGTCTTGAGAGAAAAAGATAAAAACACCATACAAAAACGTAATCCCAGCAATAAAAAACAAAGTATTCCTTGCTCGCCTTATGAACTTTGGAGCCTCTTTAGACTTAGAATGAGCCATTACACTGTCGGCATGAAAAACCGCTTTTTCTTTTTCTGTACCATCCTCAGGGTAACCGCAGCTAGTACAAAACTTTTGATTCACCTCGAGAGATGCGTTGCAGTGAGAGCAAACTTTTTCAGGAATAGTAACTTCTTCCATGTAGGTTCATTTAGTTGAAAAGCTAATATAGCCAATCATAAAAAAAGGAAGGCCAATAGCCTTCCTTTTTCAGTTATTAACACTTGTAATCTTGAGAGAATCAATGTGTGATTACTGTTCGATCAGGGTTAAGACCCACACATCAAGCAGTCTTCATCATTTTCAGCCTCTTTCGACTTCTCCAATAGTTCTCTCAATTCTTTTGCGGTCAACGGCTTCGTCTCACTTGTTAATGAGGTGGCTTGCACCGGAGCTTCTGCCATTGCTGGTATAGGTTCGTTTTTAACTTCTTTTTTCAAGGTGAATTTAATGGCATCTACAGCACTCTTCGTACGTAAATAGTACATCCCTGTTTTTAGTCCACTCTTCCAAGCGTAGAAATGCATAGACGTCAATTTCGCCATGTTTGCATTCTCCATAAATAGATTTAACGACTGTGACTGATCAATAAAGTAACCTCTATGACGAGACATGTCGATAATATCCTTCATGCTTAATTCCCAAACGGTTTTGTAAAGTTCCTTCAAGTCCTGCGGAATATTATCTACATCCTGAATAGATCCATTAGCACGCATGATTTCTTCTTTCAAATCGTCGTTCCAAAGACCCAATTCAACAAGGTCTTCCAATAAGTGCTTGTTAACAACAATAAACTCACCAGAAAGTACACGACGTGTATAAATATTAGATGTATATGGCTCAAAGGCTTCGTTATTTCCTAATATCTGCGACGTTGAGGCGGTAGGCATAGGTGCTACCAACAAAGAGTTACGTACTCCATGTTTTTTCACTTCCTTACGTAATTTTGCCCAGTCCCATCGGCCGCTTAGCTCCTCATCTTTGATGTTCCAAAGGTTGTGTTGGAATTCACCTTTTGAAATAGGAGAGCCTTTGTAACTTTCATATGGGCCATCTACTTTCGCTTCTTCCATAGAAGCCGTAACTGCTGCAAAATAGAGGGTTTCAAAAATTTCTTGATTTACTTTCTTCGCTTCATCACATGTAAACGGCAAACGCATCATGATAAAGGCATCTGCTAATCCTTGAATTCCTAATCCAATCGGACGATGGCGGAAATTCGAATTTTCAGCTTCTTTTACTGGATAGTAATTACGGTCTATTACGCAATTTAAGTTCTTCGTAACGCGCTTGGTTACTCTAAACAATTCCTTATGATCAAACTCACCGTTCTTTACAAACATTGGCAAGGCGATGGACGCAAGGTTACAAACAGCAACTTCATCTGGAGAGGTATACTCCATAATTTCGGTACATAAGTTGGAAGAACGAATGGTACCCAAGTTTTTCTGATTACTCTTACGGTTGGCTGCATCCTTGTACAACATATACGGAGTCCCAGTTTCAATTTGAGATTCTAATATTTTCTCCCAAAGTTCACGAGCTCTGATCGTCTTTCTACCTTTATCGTCTGCTTCGTACTTCAAATACATGGTCTCAAATTCCTCACTGTGTACATCACAAAGGCCTGGACATTCGTTCGGGCACATAAGGGTCCATTCTCCATCTTCTTGCACTCGCTTCATAAACAAATCTGGAAGCCACATCGCATAGAATAAATCACGCGCACGCATTTCCTCTTTTCCATGGTTCTTTTTTAGATCTAAGAAATCGAAGATATCAGCATGCCATGGTTCTATATAAATAGCAAAGCTTCCTTTTCGCTTTCCTCCTCCTTGATCAACGTAACGAGCCGTGTCATTATAAACACGTAGCATTGGCACAATTCCGTTGGAAGTACCATTGGTGCCTGAAATATACGATCCAGTTGCTCTAATATTATGAATAGACAACCCTATCCCGCCGGCAGATTGTGAGATTTTGGCGGTTTGTTTTAGGGTGTCATAAATTCCATCAATACTATCATCTTTCATCGTTAATAGGAAACATGAAGACATTTGAGGTTTTGGTGTTCCACTATTAAATAAGGTAGGCGTAGCATGAGTAAAGAACTTCTTCGACATTAATTCGTAAGTTTCTTTTGCCGCAGCCAAATCGTTTAAGTGAATTCCAATAGAAACTCGCATCAGCATATGTTGAGGCCGCTCAACAATTTGCCCATTTAGTTTTAGTAAATAAGAACGCTCTAAGGTTTTAAAACCGAAGTAATCGTACCCAAAATCACGATTGTATATAATAGTAGAATCTAATTCTTCTGCATTCTCCTGAATAATTTTATATACCTCATCACTCAATAAAGGTGCATCTTTTCCTGTACGAGGATTTACATACTCGTAGAGGTCGGTCATTACATCAGAGAAAGTCTTCTTGGTGTTTTTGTGTAGATTGGATACTGAAATTCTCGCAGCCAGTCTAGCATAATCGGGGTGAGAAACCGTCATCGTAGCAGCAATCTCTGCAGCCAAGGTATCTAATTCACTTGTGGTTACTCCATCGTACAATCCCTCAATGACACGCATGGCCACTTTTAAAGGGTCTACTAATTCATTTAATCCGTAGCATAATTTACGAATACGTGCGGTAATCTTGTCGAACATGATTACCTCTTTGCGGCCGTCTCTTTTAATTACATTCATTGTACTTGTTGCGTGTTAGTTGGGTTTTTAAAAAAAATATCTTGCGCGCATCGGTTAAAATGCACATTTGTAGGTATTTAATTTAGAAAGACTGCTAATTGGGGAGCAGCAAGGTCTTTCTTAAAAGTCTGCGTCGAAACTTATTTTATTCGACTCTTTGTCTTTATTGGTTACTCCAGCTTTTTGGTATTCTGAAACGCGTTTTTCAAAGAAGTTGGTTTTTCCTTGTAGCGAAATCATATCCATAAAGTCAAATGGATTGCTGGTGTTATATTCTTTCTCACATTCCAGTTCTACTAAGAGACGGTCTGTTACAAATTCCAAATACTGTGTCATCAAGACTGAATTCATACCAATTAAACTTGCTGGAAGTGATTCGGTAATAAATTCACGCTCAATATTAAGAGCATCCACAATGATACTACGAATACGCTCTTTCGGAACTTTATTGACTAAGTGATGGTTATGTAAGTGCACGGCAAAATCGCAGTGTACTCCTTCATCACGAGAAATTAATTCGTTTGAAAAGGTTAAACCTGGCATAAGGCCACGTTTTTTCAACCAGAAAATAGAACAGAAAGCTCCCGAAAAGAAAATTCCTTCTACGGCTGCAAAAGCAATGAGGCGCTCAGCAAAACTTGGACTGTCTATCCATTTAAGGGCCCAATCGGCTTTCTTTTTAATGGCCGGGAAATTATCGATCGCATTAAAAAGTTTGTTCTTTTCTTTATCATCTTTCACATAGGTGTCAATCAACAAAGAGTAGGTTTCGCTATGAATATTTTCCATCATAATTTGGAATCCATAGAAAAATTTAGCCTCACTATATTGAACTTCATTTACAAAGTTCTCTGCCAAATTTTCATTTACGATACCATCACTAGCCGCGAAAAAAGCCAATATGTGTTTGATAAAATAACGTTCATCGTCATTTAGCTTTTCAGTCCAATCTGTCAAATCTTGATGTAGATCAATCTCTTCCGCAGTCCAAAAACTGGCTTCAGATTTTTTGTACCAATCCCAAATATCATGATGCTGTATTGGGAAAATTACAAATCTATCTTTATTTTTGGCTAAAATTGGCTCTACTTCGTTCATTGTCCTCCGTTTAAGTTTTTTAGAAATATTTCGCGTTACTAGGGACTAACAAATATGTAAAAAATAGCGACGGCTTCGAGAAAAATATCGTCAAGGTTTTCAACAAAGTTTTCAACATTTATTCTAAGGCATTGTTATTATCGTTTTGTTAAATGCATAGTTCAACTAATTGATTATCAATATATTGTATTCACTCCATTGAGGTTGTGAACAATTGAAAGGATTGTCGTTGAAAACCCCATCCGACCCCCCTCCACGGTAGCTAAAGACCGTTTTCGTAACGTTTTCGTAACCTTAATTTTCAACAAAAAAGTAGCGATAATAAATTTCAATTTTAAAAGAAAAAAAGGCAGAGACACCTCAAATATTGAAAAAAACAATCAAAAAAACCCATTCCATAAAAATCCACCCTCAATGCAATGAAGGTGGATTTCTTCTAAAAATTTTGATATGCTTAGTTGCCCAAATCTTCCATATCTAATTCATCTATAGCATCCCATGTTTCATCTATATCCATATTAGTACCTGTGGCGTTCATATAAAAACGATTCCCTTTAAAAAATTGAATCGAACTTCTATTATTGTTTTTTCGATATTCTTCAATGGCCTTCATTCCATCTTTCTTTATGGTACGTCGTGTTTTATACTCATCCTCTTCTTCAAAGTCCTGAGAGAAAAGAATACGCATTCCGGCGGTGGCAGTCGCTCCAACTTGACCAGCTCCGTCCATCACTTCAATTTTGAATTTTTTAGATTTATCCTCATTAGCATACGTCGCCTCAATCATGGCAATTTGCATAAAGGACCCTTGCCCAGCTTTGTAGGCGATTCGTTTCATTCCATTGATTTCATCCGGTAACCAGGCTTTTAATTCATCATTCGTAAGTGGTGTTATTTGTTGTAGTTCTTTAATATCGTCCTGCATGTTATTTATTTCCTTCATCGCTTCTTTAGTGTTAGAAACGGCTTCCTTGGTCTCCTTAAGCTTCTTTGTCACTGGATTTTCACAAGCTGTAAAAACGGCCACAGTTAAAATGGCAATTACAAATTTCTTCATGATGTTATTGTTTAGTGTTAGTACTAGTTGCGCTAAGTTAATGAATATCATTAGTTTGACTCTCACCCAAACGAGCTATTTCTGCTTAAAAGGCGATAACAGATCCTTCCAATTAACGTTTTATAGGCGCTTCATCATCTATTTACACTTGAAAGGATTTTTAATCTTAGAGTCTTTACCGGAGGCCATCTCTCCTATTATAGTTTCCAGTCCAGCCATAGTAGCTCCTGATTTTCCAGAAACGCCATAGGTAACTTCCTTAAAAACTTGACACACCAAGATTTGTAATTCTTTCTTTATTTTATCATTCATTCCGGCGGTGTCCATTACAAGAATCGCTTCTGAAACAATAGCGTCTAGTTTTACCAACGTCACCCCATATTTAGCCACTATTCCCAAGGAAACAGCTCCTGCTCCACCTATAACAGTATCCCCAAACAAGGAACTCACATGAGTTAAAATGTTCATTATTGCCTGAGCAGACCGGTTACATTGGCAGCTCCGTCAATATCAGATTTAAAAGGAGACTTACCGCCCCCACTACCGTCGGGCAAAATTCCAATCATACCACTTCCCTCTGTTTGCTCTTCCTTCGGAAATTGATAGCTAGTCTTACCTTGTACTCGGTCCTTATCAATATGGATGCTAGCCAGATGTTCTGGATCCCGATGGGCCGAACCATAAGAAAATAGGTAGGGAGCAGGTTCCAAGTTTTGAATATAAACAGCAAGTTCGTCGCGTGCTTTTTGTTGATCCTTCGCATCACAACTTGCTAGATACAACGGCATGTGACAGGCAACGCTGGCAAGGGCCATTTTGGTGAAAAATCTCTTCTACTGAGGTCTTTTATGGTATTGGATGCTACCTTCATGATTTGTGTTTGTAATATAAATTAATGGAGCAAATTTTTTATTTCTATTGGCACTCCATATATTAGTGATTCGATATTTAACATAGTTAACACACCTCCCCATGGTTTTATGGAGCATCGCGATATAAAGACTTTTATTAATGAAGACTCTAAGAAGATAAAGGACATCTATGATGCGCATCGCGCTCCATTTTTACATTTTGGCAGGAAGTACAATTTGACACAAGAAACTTTGATCGACATTTATCAGGATGCCTTTGTGGCACTTCGGAAGAATGCCCTTCAAGGTAAACTAGATTCAGTAAAAAGTTCGTTGAAGACCTATCTTTTTGGCATTGGCAAACATCTCATTTATAATGAACTGAAGCGACAAAAAAAACTGGTTCCTTTAACGAATGATTCCGAAGAAATGACAGAAGGCATAGAAGCTATTTCCCTGAGTACCACCCCTGAACTTACTGAAGAACAGCAATTGCTTCAGCTTAATTTCAAAAAATTGGGACAAAAATGTCGACACATGTTAACATTGTTTTATTACCGCGGACTAACGGTAAAGGAGATTACGAAAAAGGAAGGTTATGCAAGTGAAAATGTAGTTCGTAGTCAAAAATCAAGGTGTTTAAGAACATTAAAAGAATATATTAATTCCCCGAAACTATGACTCAAGAAGCACTCATAGAAAAATACCTTCTAGGCACGCTCAATTCAGAAGAAAAGGAGTTAGTGGAGCAATTGATTGGAACGGATTCAGATTTCAAAAAAGAACTTGAATTTCAATCCAACCTAAAGGTAGTTGTTGAAAAGGAAGAAGATTCGGCATTTAAAGGAGCTTTGAAAGAATTCGAAGGGAATTCTACTAGTAGCCCAAAACGGCCTATTTTAAAATGGTTGATTGCGGCATCTATTTTAATCCTTGTTGGTGTGGGGTCTTCATTGGTATTCCAAAAGTCTTCGACAGATTCATTATTTGCAGAGAATTTTGAACCTTACGCCAATGTAATTCAGCCCATAGTACGAGGAAATGATGCCCGTGATATTAAAACCGAAGCGTTCGTTGCCTACGAAAGTGAGGACTTTGAATTGGCAGAGACGCACTTTACCACCTTGCTGAATTCGACCAGCGATTCTTATGTACTATTCTATCTAGCCAACACGAAACTCGCCTTGGGAAAACCCAAAGAGGCGATTCCCCTGTTAAACTCCTATATGAGTACGGGTGAAAATTTAAGCTCCCAAGCCCAATGGTATTTGGCAATGGCTCTTATTCAAGCAGGTGAGAAAGTGCCTGCAAAAGAAGTACTTCAAAAGATAGTGACATTTGAAGGCTATGGAACGGAGAAAGCTATGCTCCTACTCGAAAAATTAAAATAATCTCTTTTCTATGTTAACATGCCCTTTTTAGTTTCCACTAAAGGAAAACTAATTAATGTATGTAGCTATGAATAATCACGCACCCTTTTTTAAAAGGCCCCAATCCTTTAAGAATTTAACCTTCGTTTGTGCTATACTTTTATCTTTTTTTGCCCTCAACCAAATAAATGCCCAGGTGGGGGTTAACACTACCTCACCAGACCCTTCTTCTATGCTGGATATTTCGGCAACCGACAAAGGGATATTAATTCCAAGAGTGAGTTTGACCAATGTCAATGTGACCATGCTCGACGGCACCAACACAGCCGCCACAGGGCTACTCATTTATAACAGCAATGCGGCCGTAGTAGGTGGTAACGGAGTAGGATATTATTCATTTAATGGAACCATTTGGGAAAAAATGTTGACCTCGGGGTCTACGGGTGTTATGGACGCCGATTTCTTCGAAGAAGGCACCACCACACCTCCAGACGATATCAATGACGATCTCTTTACCCAAGGAAATGTGGCTATTGGGAAAACAACCGCTGACTATGCCTTGGATATTGAAGAAGATACCGACCCGCGAGGGATCAATATCAATCTCACCGGAACGGACAATACGATCTCTTACAGTTCATATTTTCAAAATGACAGATCTGGAACAGGAGCCAAATATGGCAGTTATACTCGGCTCACAGGGGCAAGTACTGGAGGAAATCAGTATGGTTCCTATAAATTAGTAAATGCCGCTGCAGGTGGGATAAGTTATGGAACATATAACCGTATAAATAAAGGCGCCCTTTCTGTACCCATTTATGGTTCATATCAATACATGAACGACAACGGAAGCCAAC
>Ga0256847_1000208_pt1 | contig 40924 bp, 39 predicted proteins | sample TeddybearmetaG_FD_189099 | JGI IMG/M metagenome (GOLD analysis project Ga0256847, IMG submission 189099) | Hydrothermal vent microbial communities from East Pacific Rise, Pacific Ocean - Teddybear | ecosystem: Environmental > Aquatic > Marine > Hydrothermal vents | place: Pacific Ocean: East...
CTCATCAAGAAAAAATAGAAGGCCCAGCCGGCGAGGCGAAAGATAGATTGAAACAAAAATCATCAAAATTTAGTATAAAAATAAATTATATCGTAAAATTAACTTTGTAATAATATATTAAGTGTTGTAGTAAATTATTTTTTAGAGCACTGATAATCAATCGTTTAAAAAAATGATGAGATAGTTGAAATTTTAAATAATATTCAAATTTCTAATTGACTGATTATCAATACAAATAAATATTATATAATTACCGAACCATTGATTTATGAAAGAAAAGAAAATAAAAGCTATTGAAAATTACATACAAGCTTACAATGCTTTTGACATCAATGGAATGATTAAAGATTTTCATCAAGAGATCATATTTGAGAATATCACAGATGGAAAAGTTGACTTGACTACGATGGGTCTTGCTGAATTTTCAGACCAAGCCGAAAAGGCTAAGCAGTATTTTACAGAAAGAAAACAAACCATAGATTCTTGGAATTTTGAAGAGAATATAGTGACTATAGATATCAGCTATGAAGGGATATTGGCAATTGATTTACCCAATGGGGCAATGACTGGGGATACATTGGCCTTAAAGGGGCAGTCTGAATTTATATTTCAAGGTGACAAGATAATTTCCATAAAAGATAGAAGTTGAAATCAAATCCAGAGAAGTAAATTGAAAGCATTGAAATAGATTCTAGTAAAGAAATGATAAGTATTAAAAAAGCAACCACTATCGAAGAATTAAAAGGGATTTTAGTCCTTCAGAAAAGCAATTTGAAGGAAAGTTTAGAAAGTGAAGAGATCGATCAAGAAGGGTTTGTAACTTTAAATCATGATCTAGGAACCCTTTCTTTAATGAATTCTTACGAGAAACAAATAATTGCTACAAACAATGGTTCGGTCATAGGATATGCTTTAGTAATGGTTAAAGACCTAAAAAATCACATTCCAGTATTAATGCCAATGTTTGATATGCTTGAAACAATTGAATATAAATCAAAAATCATATCCGAATCTAAATATTACATAATGGGCCAAGTATGTATTGATAAAGATTATAGAGGGAAAGGTATATTTGCCAAATTATATGAAAAGCATAAATTGGAAATGGCCTCCAAATATGACTATTGTATTACTGAAGTTTCAAACAGCAACAAACGTTCTATGCGAGCACACGAAAAGGTGGGTTTTGAAAATATTCATTCCTTTTCTGATGCTACTGACACGTGGAAAATTTTACTTTTGAATTTGAATCTATGAAGTGGTTGAATAAATTAAGTCGGGCTTACCAATCTTTTAAAGCTTGCGAATCCAATTGTGCACTATAGCCAAGATTCCCAAACCTCCCGATGGTTATCGGGAGGTTTGGGAATCTTTGTTTTACATGTAGTTGCTCGGATGGTTTTATTGTAATTATATCATTTATATCGTAATTTACCATAATGAAACAAAGAATAGCACACATAGCCTTAGTAGTCAAGGACTATGATGAAGCCATTGCCTTTTATACTCAAAAATTAGATTTTAGACTAGTTGAAGATACCAAACTAAGTGAAGAAAAAAGATGGGTGCTGGTGGCTCCACCAGGCGCAAATGAATGTTGTCTCTTATTGGCTAAAGCTGCAAATGAAAGTCAAGCTGGTAGTATTGGAAATCAGACTGGAGGTAGAGTTTTTCTATTTTTATTTACAGATGATTTTTGGAGAGATTACAATAGGATGAAGGAACAGGAAATAGAATTCATCAGGCCTCCAAAACAAGAAGATTATGGAATGGTGGCTGTCTTCTCAGACCTTTATGGGAATCTTTGGGATCTCCTCGAACCAAATGATAAAAACCATGGGAATCAATTTGCCTGAAAGGCAAACATATCACAGCATAGAATACCATTCCATGCCAAATAATGGGGAAGGATGAAGGCTGTAAGTCTACAATGTGAATTCATCATGATACATCAGAGGTTAATTTGGAATGATAAATTAACAGGTTCGAAATTAATATGCCAATTGAAAAAGAGGAAAAACATATAGTAACCTTACAGGCTACAGATCGGGTATGTCTATTAGCATGGGGCGCTGCCCCATCCTTCAACGTGATAACCTTACAGGCTATCGTTTGGAAAATCCAAGTTTTAAAGTGATAATCTTACAGGTTATCTTTTGGAATTGCAATTTGCTTGAAAGGCAAACATATCACAGCATAGAATACCATTCCATGCCAAATAATAGGAAAGAATGTAGGCTGTAAGTCTACAATGTGATATCACCATGATACCACAGAGGTGTCAAATTCTTCCACTCACTTTGCTCGGTCAGAATGACAATCTGCATAATTAAATTATTTTTAAAGAAAACACGAAAAATGATAATTTTATTTGTTGTAGTTTTATTAAATTGCAACTTTTATTTGCGAATCATATAAACTAGACATTTTGAACAATCAATTTAATTTTTCGATAGCAAAATATGCAGCCTTATTCCTTTTACTTTGTAGCAGCCTGAGTGTGGAAGCTCAAGTCTGGGAACAAGTAAATCAGTCGCCTTTCAGAGATGACCATACCAATAGTTTTGGTTTTGAAGATAAGGCTTATGTATTCCGTGGATCTCCAACTAATTTTGGCAATGGTGATGCAAATGAAGTTTGGCAATATACGCCTGCAACAGATTCTTGGAGTATTTTGACAACCTTTCCAGGTGATGCAAGAAGAATCTCTATTGGTGATGATTGGGATGGAAAGTATTATTATGGTTTTGGAATTGGTGGACCTGACGGAAGGTTAAATGACTTATGGGTTTTTGATCCAGTGGATACATCTTTTACAGAATTGCCATCGTGCCCTTGCCCTGGAAGATCTCATCCATCACTCATTGCTCATAATGACAAAGTATTTATGGGAGGTGGGTCATCGTCTAATGGCGACGTTAAAGATTGGTGGGAGTACGATATGATCACTCAAGAATGGATTCAAAAGCCTGATATCCCAGGTGGTGTAAGGCATCACACCTTTCATTTTTCTTCAGGCAAATATGTATATGTTGGAGGTGGACATGTCTTCAATTGGAATCGATATGATCCTGAAACAGAAGAATGGACACCCATAGATGATTTGCCAGCAGGAAGGGTAGCTGGAACACAATTCAACTACAATAACCTAGGATTCATATTGGCGGGTGATAATGCTAGTCATTCTCATGTACCTGATTTTGAAACATTCATGTATTATTCCCCAGAATCAAAAGAATGGGATTATCTGCCTCCACTCCCGAATGGTAGTCGTTGGGCGCCATCTTCATTTATAGTTGGAGAGGAATTATTTTTCTTGGCAGGATTGTCAGATCTAGTGAATAATGATGCCACTATGTGGAAATTTGATCTGAGCATGATAGATTGTTTACCACCAAGTGGACTTAATGCCGTTGATGTAGATGATACTTCTGCGGGATTATTTTGGATGACGAATACGAGTAGTGATTCAGATACTTTGAAATGGCGTAAGGTTGGTGATACATTGTGGAATGATGTTGTGGATGCTGATATAGTGTACCAACTTGATAATCTAGAGGTTTGCCAAGAATATGAATTTAGGGTAGTAATACAATGTGGGGCAACAAGTTCTTCTTCGGAGACTTATGTTTTTAGAACCACTGGCTGTTGCATGAATCCTGAAATTACAATCAACTCGATTACTCCAAATTCTGCAATAGTTGAGTGGCCTGAAATAGCAGCAGCAGATGAGTATAACATCAGATGGAGACCTTTAGAGACAAATGATTGGGCTGCAGCTGCGGTAAATAGTAGTCCTTATGAATTGACAGATTTGGATGAATGTACCAGATATGAATTTCAGATAGAATCTGTTTGTTCTATTGAAGAAAATGACTTTAGTGAAAGTACCATATTTCGGACACGAAATTGTGGAGCTTGCCTTGATTTAGAATATTGTGAAATTTTAGCTGATTTCAGTACAAATTTGAGTTTTATATATAAAGTTGAAATCAATGATTATCTCAATATTTCAGGTGATAATGACGGCTATGCTAATTTTGATGGAGCTTTAGCTGAAGAGATAATTATTGGCGAGTCATTCACATTTACTTTAGAACCAGGATTTGTTTTAGCACCACAACCTTTTGACCTGATCGCATGGATTGACTTTGATTCTAATGGTAGTTTTGAAGAAAGTGAAATAGTTATTTTCGAAGAATCTGTAGATCTAGAAATAACGAGAGATATTCTTATTCCTACTTCAGCAATATCTGGGTTGACTCGAATGAGAATCTTTTATGGTAATACGTCAGGTCCATGTTTGCCTGAAGATCTTTTGGTTTTGGGAGAAGCCGAAGAATATTGTCTGAAATTATTAGAAAAAACATCAGTAATAAATATTTTGGATGATGGAGCAAGTACTTTAGAGGTATTTCCAAATCCATTTCAAGATAAGTTTGTATTGATTGATAATCTAAATGCAATTAAATCTTGTAATGTTAGAATTGTGAATGTTGCAGGAGAAACTGTCTTTAGTTTTAATGACTATAAGATGGGTGATGAATTTGAATTGCCAAGCAAAATAGAGGCAGGACTATACATTCTGGTTGCAGAAAATGATTCTGAAATCACTAAATTGAAAATTGTAAAGAACTAGAATTTATTCAGTTTTAAATCTCGTATTGGTCTTTATTTTACCTTATTATATCTAAAAGAGCTCCTAATTCTTATTTAATTGTAATATCATATAGGTATTCAATTATGAAGTGGTTTAAGTACTCTGAAACATACCGAGCCAAAAGGCTTGTGTTTATTGGCAAAGCTCATTTTTCTTTTCATAGCATTAGCTATGAAGAATGAGCGATCGAAGAAAATCAACAGCGTTGATTTAGCAAATGAACCGAAAGTGAACCTTTCGGCTTGCAATATCTTCTATGTCCAATAGGCGCAATACTTTAGGTGATAGGTGGTGAGCGAGTATTTAAACCACTTCAATAGATGGAATGCTATTAATCGATAAAAAACATGGAACAAATTACAGACCAATCACATTCAAAATCTGCATATTTATTAGCTGCATCCAAGCTTTTTGAAAGGGCTTCTTATTATGGATTTAAGGCTATAATAGTCCTTTACCTAATGGATGAAACCATAAATATGCAACGGGAAAGTGCTTTACAGATCTATGCCTTGTTTACTACAGGAGTATTGATGTTTGGTATTGTAGGAGCACTTTTAGGTGATCTAGTTCTTGGGAATAAAAAAGCGATAATGATTGGTGCCTTTTTACAAACTCTAGGAGTTTTCATAATGTGTTATACTTTCTTGAATTCATTTTATATTGGGATTGGTTTGGTTTTATTAGGAGGAGGTCTTTTTACGCCCAATATGTTTTCTTCATTTGGTAAAACTTACTTGTGGCGAGAAAAGCTGTTAGACGCTGGCTTCTCAATCTATTATTTGGTAGTGAATATTGGTGCTGCATTAGGAATCGCGTCAATAGGTTATATAGGAGAGATATATGGATGGACTTTTGGTTTTATGACTGCTGGCTTTTTCATGATTCTTTCTCTGCTGTTTGTATTTCTTTCTAAAGAATCAAAAATAGAGGAAGCTATAGCTCACAAAATTCAGAAAAGGCAAAGAATCTTGAATGTTGTATTGGCCTTTTTCTTAATGGGTATGTTTTGGAACATTTATGAAATTGGTAGTTTTAGAATAAGAGATATAGATATAGCCTTTTTTGATGATGACGTTAAAGCTATGTTTAGGACCATTTCTACTAAGGTGAATTCCTACTTATTTATACCTATTGGTATTATTTTGACAGCTATTTGGACCTATTATTACAGCAACCCTTTAATAAAGTTATCTATAGGATTTATGTTTGGAGCTGCTGCATATGGAATACTTATGTTTATCCCCGAAGTACCTTTAGACTCTCACGCCCCTATATTTGTAACGTCATTATTTTGTTTGTGTATTGCAGAAACATTTATTGGTCCTATTCTTATGGCATTAATTACTAAATATTCACATCCAAAATATTTAGCCATAACTGGAAGCCTGATGTTTTTGCCTCATGGACTATTTAGTATTGTCATGTATTTTTCTGGTGATGCCCTTATTGATAACTCAAGTTATTATGTAAAATATTATTTAATAGCTATGGCTGTAATAAGTTTAGGGTTATTGTTTTTGTCAAGAACCAAAAGAGAAAGTAAGCACTTTATTACAATAGATTCTTTAGACAATTAACGCTAGAGTCTTTCTTTTTTAATCTCTTGGGATTTAATTCCCCGATGCTTGCATCGATAGAAACTTTAACTGAATCCTTTGTGCGTGTGATATGTGTGCGTTTCGGTTTGTCTTTTCTATTTTGTTGGCATTTTATTTTGGGGTTAAATCTGAATGAAAAGAAGTATAGCCATGACTGGGTATGTGGGGGACTGACTGATCTCGCAGAGTGGCGACGATAGTCGTCAAAGGAAGGAACACGTAAGTGGTGGGTGGCTGCCCCTCGCTATCGCGTTCCCTCACTAGCCTATCGCTACCACATCTTCAATGATCGCTCAGTCCCATTGCAGGGCTGCATTTAGCCAGTCTTGATTTTCCTGCCTGCCGGCAGGCAGGTTTGCTTCTGTTTTTTATCAATGAAGGACTGAGGGATCATTTATAAAATAAAAGTGATAATGGAATTATCAAACGAGGGAACACGTAAGTGGTGGGAGGCAAGGCCCAGCCGGCGAGGCGAAGATTTGGTTGAAATATAGATTATCAATTTTAATAAAACGTCATTGTGAAATGCACCTTTTGATACCTCATATGCTTGCATCGAGGTAGTTCATTAGAAACTTTATCTCATAAATTCAGTTTAAAATAATAGATTTCGATTTGATATCTTTCTGGCAGTATGAATTCTAGTATGAAAAATATATTATCTGTTTTGTTCTTGAAAGTAACACTTATCATTAGTGTCTTTCTATTTACTGGATACAATCATACAGTTAGTTCCATTCCACAAGAATCTATAAAAACAGAATTAGTAATATCTGAAAGATTTGGCAGCGCTGATGATTTCTACGCTTTCAATATCTCATGTGAGCCTCTTTTACCTAGATTATGCTTTAACTATGATAATGCACTAATTAACTCAAATGAGCTGTACACGGGCTACTCAAACCTTATAGTCAAGAATCATTCAATAACATATCTAGATATCAAAACTACCATATCTGATATTCAATTTTCATTTCAAAGTTCATCATCTTATTCTAGTGAAGACGATCTAGTCTAAACTTAAGGGTATTAAATAGCCCTTTCATTTCCATTGTTTTAGTACTTATCGTAAATCCAATCAATATTTCTGGGAACTTAGAATATTGATACATATCATTATTTAAAATGAAGAAAATTAAGAAAGCCATCAAGCTTTTTGCTTTGGTATGCCTTATCATTTTGGCCAGTTTGGGATTAGGCATAGTAGGTGGGATTCCTATACCTTTTTCTGATAAAAGAAAGCAGAGCTCAGATATTAAAATTGAACTTGTAGAGTCTATTGAGGAAGAATCTGATGTAAAGGAATTTGATTCTAAAATTTAACATCATTTGAATCTTAGATTACTTAGCGCAGCCTTTACTTTGCGGTTAATCTTTTTTTTACGGAATAGACGTAAGGCTCATAAAGAGTAGATTGCATTGCGTGTGTATCACATATTGCACAAAAAAGAAAAAAATAATCATTCTAATAAGCTCGATTATTTGATTGTCATCTTGACCGAACGCAGAGAGCGGAAGGATAGGCAATTCACAGCTACCCTAATTTCGAACGAAGTGGAGAAATCTACTAAAGTAATATCTCATTTCTAACTTCTGTAGATTTCTCCGCTATGGTCGAAATTAAGTAAAGATAAAAGCACCTTGATCCTTCAACTTCGTTCAGGATGACAAGTTGCTTTATTTGCATATGTGCAATTTGTGATACACACTTGCATTGCTAAATAGAAATAAATAAATCTTGTTTCGCTATATTTGAAATAAGATAAAATAAAAATGAATCTAGAAGATCTAGGATATACTTCTTTGTTACAAAATTATCGAGAAGAAAACAACCTTAATTCTTTTGATGTAGGAAGAGTAATCTCCGAACACAAAGATAGATATGTAGTCAAGTCTGATACAGGCGAATTTGATGCTGAGCTGATAGGTAACTTGAGGTTCAATGCAGAAACTAGAGCCGATCTCCCAGCAGTTGGAGATTGGGTGGCTATGTCTCCGTATGATGAAAGCAAAGCATTGATCCATTCTATTTTTCCAAGGCACTCAGTTATTGAAAGACAGGCCATAGGAAGGTCAAGCGAAAAGCAAATCATAGCTACAAATATTGATTATGGAATCATTGTGCTATCTGTAAATAGAGACTTCAATATCAATAGAGTAGAGCGGTATTTGACGATTTGCAATGCTTCGAATGTAGCACCAATAATTGTCTTGAGTAAAATTGACTTGATTAGTGAAGAAGAATTGGATACGCTATTTGAGCAATTGAAAGATAGAATCAAAGAGGTGCCGATAATAGCTATAAGTAATTTAAATCAAGATGGAATAGGGGAGTTGAATTCGCATATCCACCAAGGAAAAACATATTGCTTGCTAGGATCATCAGGTGTAGGTAAATCAACACTCCTAAATAATCTCACAGGTAAAGAAGTAATGGAAACTGGTGAGATAAGTCAAAGCATCGATAGAGGAAAACATGTCACCAGTCATCGGGAATTAATCGTTTTGGAAGGAGGAGGAATTCTTATCGATAATCCGGGAATGAGGGAGGTAGGAATTACGGATGCTGCAGGTGGTCTTGAAATTACTTTTGATCAGATTGTCAGTCTAGCAAAAGATTGCAAATTTAATGATTGCACGCATACCAATGAAGCAGGTTGTGCTATTTTGGAAGCGGTCGATGACGGTACATTGGATGAAGATTTATATACAAACTTTCAAAAGATGGAGCGCGAGAGAGACCATTTCGAATCTAGTGTGCAAGAAAAGAGGAAGAAGGGTAAGGATATGAGTAAATTAATAAGGAAGGTGATTAAGAATAAGAAGCGGGGTAAGTTTTAGATACTGATAAACCCTGATCTTCTTTTTCGTAATTAGGGATATTCAGAAGTTAGCAGATAATTTAATAATCTTAAGAATGGGTGTTATAGAACCCCAAAAGAGGGAGGCCTGGCGCTTTGTTGTGGGTGGCGGGGGCAGCATTTAGAAGTATAGCCTTTAAAGCCCCTAAAATTTTGGCTTACTTTTTTTTCAATCTAAGAATGAAAAAAGTACGGCCAGTCTGGCGAAGACAAGGATGAATTGAAACAAATTACCCCAATTTTACATAAAATATTATGAAAATGGAGTTTCCATTCAGAAGTAAAGTGACTTAATTTATTGATTAATCAACTCATCAACTTATCAACTTATCAACTCATCAACTCATCAACTTAATGATTGCTTCTTCTCAATACCTCTTCTGAAGTCAAACCATAAAGAGGTGGCACCTCAACTTCAAGAATTCCCAGATAGATAAAGATTTGCCCTCTATGATGCACTTCATGTTCTATCATTGCTCTCAGCCATTTCCAAAGCGTAATAGAAACACCTCCTGGAGTCATACATTTTTTATTCAAATCTTCAATAGACAGCCTTGAAAATATGTCAATTGATTCTTCGTGCATATCATTCAGGAATTTTAATGTTGCTTCATATCCGGAAGCAAACTCTTGTCCATGTCCAGGATATTTGCTTGGTTTGAATTGGGCATTTTCTGCATACATATATCTTTCAATCGTAGCCAAGTGTCTTATTATATCTCCAAAGGTGAATTTTCCTTGTTTATAGGTCCATTCCATTTTATCATGTGGTATACACTTGATTACGTTTAAAGTCCTCGAACGTATTTTATTATAATATTTTAAAAACATTTCAATATTGGTAATTTCCATATTACTACTATTTTGATCCAGTATTGAAGCAAATATATGGAAACAAATAGTTATGCCAACTGGATTTATTTTCTCTTTCTTTGATTTGGAGTATTTTGCATTTTCATAATTCGACAGTAATTTATAATGAGAATAGTCAATGTTAATTACTCACTTCAATTTATATCCTTTTCTTTTAATTGAAACCTCTTAATTGTTATCGATCAAGTTTCATGGTCATATTATAAGATTCTACAAAAGCTTTAGCTAACTCATTACTAGGTTCAATATGAAGTACTATTTGAAATGCATTGTAAGATTCTTGAAATTGCTTTATTGCATGATGGGCGATTGCCTTATTGAACCAAGCATCCTTATAATTCGGTTTAATTGATATTGCTGTATTGAATGATTTAATTGCGTCTAAATACTCTATTTTAGCAGCATAGGCTACACCTAAATTACAGTATGGAGTAGGATCATTTGGATTTACTTCTTTTGCTTTTAAATATAGGCTAATAGCTTCATCTAAATTATTATTACGAGTCAATATATTAGCTTTATTCAAATATCCAGCGTTATCACCACTATTTATCGAAATACATTTATCAAAAGCCTCAATGGCATTTTCTACAAGCCCTAAATATGAAAAAACAAGTCCTTTATTATTCCAAGCGCCATAGACATTAGGGGCTTTGTTAAACATCTCAATTGCATTTTCATATTCTTTTAAACCTTTATAGATTAATCCAAGATCATAGTAATAATCTTCGTTTTTTTCAATTTCATTTTCTATAGTGTCAAAATAAAATAATGCTTCTTTGAATTGTTTTTTCTCTATAAATAATTTAGTTACATATCGTTTAGCATCGATGTTTCCAAATTGGGCTGATTTAAAAGTAGCAATTAATGCTTCATCTAATCTTCCTAGATGAGCATATACTATTCCCAAACTATATTGACCAACAATATGTTGTGGTTCCATATTTATTGCACGATTAATAAAATGTAATGAAAGATCTTTTTGACCTCTGCTAAAATATTGCGCACCTAATTCCAACCAATAATCAGGTGAGTTATAATCTTCACTACTAATTGTTAATTCCCTATTTGCATGAGACTCAATCGAAGAAATCAATTCATTTGCTCCTCGTATATATCTTTTTCTAAAATCAGCATATTTCTTATTCTTTAATAGCTTAGGTATTTCACAATCTTCAATAAGTGCGGGGAGTACGATTATTTTGCCTGTATTTACCTCATCCCAATACTTAACTTTCCATTCTCTTTCTACCCATTTAGAATTAAGAGAATTTGAAGAAATAACAACTACTAAGAAATTTGATTTTTCAAGACCAATATCTATCTTGTCTAAAATTGAGTCTCCAACTTTTATTTCCCATTCATCAAGCCAACAGTTTATATTATTATCAACTAAATCTTTTGTTAAACGAAGAACAAAATCTTTATCATGCGACGAATAAGAAATAAAAACCGATTCTTGATTTGATTTCCCTTTTAAAGCATCCGAAGAAATTAGGACTTTTTTTGCAAGAAAATTATTTTTCTTAATGTATTTCTTTGGTTCCAAACTATTAACCAAATCTAAAATTCGAACGCAAATTTCATTAACATTTTGATTCTTCTTCTGATAATTAATTGTTCCTTGGTCCTCATTTTTTAGAGCTAAGGAATAATTTGAAATTAGAATATCTGCTACCTTCTTATTATAGTCAGATAAATTGGGGCAAATTTTTTTCAACAACTCAATCGATTTTCTTATGTCCCCATTAATTGCATGTTGTCTAACTTGTTGGTATATAGTTGAATAAGGTTCAGTATGATCCATGAGATAACTTATTTTAAATCATATTCTAAAATCTTTAATAACACCCAAATTCTTGACTACATGTTTTCTACTCGATTCAATCATGGGTTCCTTTTTTTTTATTCGTAATCATTTTTTATCCTAATTATTGAGAATGGATGTCCTAGAGTCTTTGAAGGCTGCAGTGATAGCAAAACTTCCATTAAACTCAGTATTTAGCGGAAGTCATCATATTACTCATTGTGTTTTAGTGCAATTTCCATAACAAAATCAAAGCAAAACATGACTTGTTCAAGTCTGTAGTCAATAGCACTATTTCCTTCTATATCAGGTATCCAAAACTCTACCTCACTTGTTCCTCCTTTTATAATTTTTGTTACATAGGGTATTGTAGATCTAAACTTTGTGTACTTTTTGAGATCAGCTGACAGACTGATTACCTTCTTTAAGCTGTGAAGATCATCTTGGATTCTATTAACGTCTTCTGCAATTTCTTTTAAGTTTTCCTGCAAGACTCTATCAGGTTCTTTTCCTCCCATTTGAGCTTGATATTTAATTAGATAATCAACAATGTGATGTTTTGATAACATATTTTCACCGTATTTCCCTGTAACTGTTGTTCCTAGGTCTTCGATTTCATAAAATGCTTTACCAATAGAATACATAGCAAATTGATAATTCTTATTCTTTATTTCTAATTCTGCATCAAGTAAATGATTTTGAATTTGACTGTTTGATATAAGAGATGTTAAGCTTAGTTCAATAAAGTTGAGGTTGAAGATTATTTGTGTATAATCAGTGAGAAAAAGTTCTGACTCAGAAAATAGATTTTGAATATTCTTTTGATCAATAAAGATCGTAGCATGCTTTAATTGATTTCTTAATTCGTTCAATCTCTTTATAAAGGCTTTATTTATTGTTGGTTTTTTTGCCACTTGCAATACCTCGTTTATCCTATCGCAGTAATTGTCAAGTATTTGACTTCCTTTAAGTTTTGCTTTTCCTGTTAATTGCTCAAAGGACAACTGTAAAAAACACTCAACAGCATCATGTAATGTTAAGATTGTAGTTGAAGAAAGTGGACGGTCTAACTTCTTACTTATTTCTGCTTGAGTAAGTAAAAATTTTACAAAAACCAGTCGTTCTATTTTGTCTGTATTTATTTTCAATTTCTATTTTTTCTATGGTTATCACTAACCTCTATATACCCTAACTTTTTCAACAAAAAGAAAAGATATTTCCGTTATAAATTCAATTTACATTTACTGTAGAATTGGAAATTAAGAAAATGTCAAATGCTTAATAGCCATATTTCTTCAAATAAAATAAGAGTATTTACAGATAGATAGCTTTTAATCAGATCCTTCCAACATTATGCAAATAATGAATATACCACTAATAAAAAAGACAATGAAATCAATACAAAATTAAACACACCAAAACATCAAATTATCGTAAATCTACGCATGATCTAGCGGGAATTACGTAAAATAAAACATAAGAATTGAAGAGATTAAAATATTAGACAGATTGGAAATATTGAATCGAGATTATACCTTGATATCTAAAATGTGCAGTTGTTTTCTATTTCACGAAAACATCACCAACTCCGTCTCAATCCCCACCTCACTCAATTCAATAATCCTATATCCAAAAGAATCACTATTGAGTATAATCTCATTTGGTATTTTCTCTACTTGATAAGAACTAGCAGGCGTAACATACTGACGGATATTACCATCGATCCTATCATCATCAAAATGATAATGTCCACAGAAAATAGTAACATCATTTTCAATGTTTAATAATTCCTTTTTTATTCTAGATCGCTCTTTTAATGCGAATCGTTTATCTACCTCAGCGTCTATTGGTAAAATAGGATGATGGATGAAGAGGACAATGTTTTTTTTGGTTATAACTTCACCTTTAAACCAGTCAAATTGTGCTTGACTTATCGATCCAGAACTTGAGTCTAAGAATATACATTTATGATAATCATGCTCTTGGGTATAATACAATTCGGTTTGATTTTCTATTACTCTGAGATTATAGTGTTTTATCACCTTGGAATAATAATCGTGATTCCCTAAAGTAATGGCAAGATTATAGTTTTGTAAAGATTCAAAAAACCATTTATTCGACGTTTTTTCGCCAATGTCGCCTCCAAATATGATTTCTTGAATACCTTTCAAAGAAATGTCATTAAGTATAATTTTCCAATTTTTGCGAGCATCAACTCCTAGGTCAATTGGTAATTTTTCATCAAAGTGAATATCGGTAACATATGCTATTTTCTTATTCATAAAGAGGGTTTAGGGTTGCAGTATTATCATTTCCCATTCGTTATTGACTCGTTCATATAGCTTTCTTTCGTGCAATCTACTTTTCTTAAACTCCATAAATTCTATCCTAATAGGTTTGATATATATACCACCCCAATTTTCAGGACGACTAATTTCCTTGCTATCCAATTCTTCTTTCAGCTCTTCGAAGTGTTTTTGCAAATGTGCTATGCTTTGAATTTCTTTTCCTTGCTCAAATACAGTAGATACAATTTTCGAATCTCTGTTTCTTTGATCAAAGTATATTTTAGCATTAGGTTTAGGAATTTTTGATACATCACCCTGTATTCTAACTTGTCTTTCTGAAGCAGTCCACCAAAATGTGAGCGCAGCTTTTGGGCTATTTTCTATTTCGCGACCTTTTCTTGAATTCAATGGTCCCGTAATTACAAATGAATCATCTGCAATCTCTTTTAAGGAAACAAATCGAGCATTAGGATAACCATCTAATCCTGTAGTAGATAAACAACAGGCAGCAGGTAGGTTTAAATTGTTAAGTTTCTTTTCTTCGGAAAACCACTTTTCAAATAGTAATAAAGGATTCATTCGTTTTGAGTCTACTGGTTTCTGAGATTAAATGTATTGATAAACTTCGGGTTTCTTATTTTATAATAGGCGTCGTTCTTTACTCTTATAAACTAAATAACATTCTGAGTTTTTCTTTGTGTTTTCTTAGTGAAATCGTTGTGCCATTGTGGTGAATGTTTAGATGTATACTTTTCACCACTAAGGCACGAATTCAACACAGAGGAACCACTAAGTTAGATGTTGACTTATATATATTCCTTATACCTCAAATTGACTTTTGCCGACTTCGGTAATTTGATTATTTACGTCCTTAAATTTAAGTAATAATGTATTAAGTTTTGCATTCTGTTTTTTAATTACTTTAGGTCTAAAATAGAACCAATTTATAGCAAACCAAAGTATAATTACAGTATAAGAAATTACTCCCCCAATATTAGACATTTTGGAAGTATACTCAAAAAGATAGAGCCCAATTCCTAAAGAAAGAATAATGAAATAGGTACTTAACATTGTTGTTTGTTGGAATATTTGCTTTTCTTTTAATTTTATAAGTTGCTGAAGATATTCTTTACTAGTAAGCTCCATGTCATTCTTAGATAGCAAGGGCAACTGTCTGTTATAAGATATTAAGTAAATAACCATTGCTAGAATAACTAAGATAATTCCAATTTTAGTAGTGACCATTTCAGGTTGAAAATAATACCAAATAAAGCCAATGATAATTGAAGTTATAAGCAGTGAAATGTTAGCTAATATTAGTTTAAATAGGCTATTCTTTTTAAATTTATTTGCCTTATTATAGAGGTCTTTGACATCTGGAATTTCAATTTCTTGTTTATTCCATATCTTTTTAAAGTCTATGTTATTATTCATTATCTTTAAATTTTCGGGTTAATTTTTCTTTTATTCTGTGAATCTTAACTCTAATGTTGCCTTCTGAAAGTCCAACGATTTTGGCTATTTCCTTTTGATTTATATCCTCCAATTCCAGTGATATTATGATTCGTTCTATTTCCGGCAATTCTGAAATACATTGATACAAAAATTGTAAATCTTTCTCTATACTCACCTCAGAAGTTTCCTCCTTAATCTCCGGCGGTAATTCAGACTTAGGCATTTTACTATCTTTCTGAATTTGACGCAAACAAGTATTGGTAGCAATTCTAAAGATCCATGTTCCAATCGAAGAATCATTTCTAAACTTGGGTAATTGTTGCCATATTTTAATAAATGTTTCTTGAGCTAAATCTTTCGCTGAATCTGTATTATTTACATACCCCATACAAATCCTGAAAACCTTTTGCCAATATGTTTTATAAATGTTTTCAAAATTCATATTTCAATCCACTTTTTTAATGCATCGATAAATTTAGTTTGTTGGTCAATAAAGAGATTATGAGAGCAGTTGTTTAAATATTCAAAATTTCCCGTACCGAGTAAGCATTCAATATTTTTTGCTTGATCTACTGAAAATAGTCCATCATCTTTACCGTACAATCCGAAAATAGGAGTGTTATTCTTCAATACTCTTTTTAAGTTTTCTTGTACATCTAAGGTTGTGTACTCTTCGTTTTCCCAGAATCCTCTTGGAGCATTATAGGTCATTTGCGCACTATACTTTATAAGTAAAGTATCGGTTTTAAATTTTGAATAGATATTTAAAGCTTCTTTTGTTGGTTCTTTAGGATAATAAAACCCATTTAGCATAGCATGACTAAAGCAATACGAGCTATATTCTATTGAACTTTTATCCATTTTCTCCAACATATTTATATAATTAAGATTAACGGTATCTTTCTTACTACTGTAAATAGATTTTGATGATACTAATATTGTTGACAGTGTTTCTTGAATAGATAATGGGGCTCCTACGAGGATTAAAGCCTTTGTTTTGTCAGGATGTTTTTCTGCGAATAGGGTAGCAACTACACCTCCAAAACTATGTCCAATTAATGTTGCTGATTTTAAATTGAATTCATCATAAATTAGATTTAAGTCATCAAATGTTTCATTAAAGGTAAATTGAGCATTTTTATCAGGAGATCTTCCTTCTCCACGTCTGTCATAAGTAATGACATAAAAGCCATTTCCCGAAAGATTCTGAGCTGTAGTTGTCTCAAAACCTACAGAATTATATCCCGGTCCTCCGTGAAGGTAGATTATTGGTATATCATTTGGATTGCCAAATGCCTTTGAATAAATTGTTTGAGCGTTAACTACGATTGTAGATGATATGAATGCTAATAATAATAGTGTTTTTTTCATTTTATTTCTGTTATTTATTGTTTAGGAATGATTCAATAATAAAGTAACATTTTCTACTTGTTATTTTACCTTTCTACGGCGTTAAAAAGCCTCGCCAATGCCCTGCATTGTCTACGCCTGCCTGCCGGCAGGCAGGTTTTTTGCCTTGTTGAAAAATAAAATACCTGCGTATAAAAGCGTACTTTATTAATGTATCATTCCTTAGATACCAAGAATGTCAAAATGTTACACATTGTTTTTTAGTATTAAACTTTATACTTTATAGGAGTGCATTTCAATTTGTCACTTGTAGAAGATATTATTGTTGATATTTCGACGCAGTAGATTTCTTCACTTCGCATACGCGTCAACTTAATTACACCCTTTCAGAGCTATGATAAGAGCATAGTGGTACGATGGGTTTTACCCATCGTTAGAGTAGTAAACATATGATATGGGTAATACATTTCTCAATCTCTATTATAATGACAGTGAGGTGGGCCATTGGAATTCTGCTATTGGTAGTTATATTGCCACTTCAGATCGTAGAGCAAAAAAGGATATCACCTATTTAACAAATCCTATCCTTGATAAAATATTAAACCTTAAACCAGCATCATATCGGTTGAATTCTGCTGATTCCAACTCACAGAAAGCCATAGGTTTTATTGCTCAAGATGAGGAGGAGCTTCTACCTGAAGTAGTAAGACATAAAGAAGGGTCAGATGGATTAGCAATAAATTATGATGATTTTGGTGTACTTGCTATTAAGGCTATTCAGGAATAGCAAGAGATAATTAATAAGCAGCAGCAATTGATTGAGGACCTGCTGAAAAGGGTAGAAGCATTGGAGGATAAATAACTGAAGTTTGAAATATGAAACTTTAATAATAAGTAAAACTACTTAAAATGCAATGTGATAATTACGCTAGTTCGTGCGTAATTCTACTGAATTAGAATATAAGATTAGGATTAAAATATTGATTTTTAAGTTAAGTAGCTAATATTGAGTACATTGGAATGAACAACCCTTATTATTATGCCTAGCTATAGATATCTCAAAGGGTATACTTTAGACCCTAGTTTTTCTACGCTTTTATCTACGTATACTATAAATGAGAAGATTTACCGTATCAGATGGGAAGATGATATAAAACCTGGACCCAAAGGAGAATATCTTGAAGTGATAGATATAGATCCTCCAAATAATTGTTGGTATGAGCCAGTAGATATAGACAATACACATTTATTATCACAGCATGGACTTTCTCCAAGTGAAGGTAATCCACAGTTTCATCAGCAATTTGTGTACACTATTGCAATGAAAATTATTGAAGTTTTTGAAGATGCATTAGGTAGGAAAATTATTTGGCGACCAAATTTGCCTAAAGATGATAAGGGTCGATACAAAAAACAACAATATATTCAACATTTAAAGATCTACCCACATGCTTTGCTTGAAGCCAATGCATACTATGATCCCGATAAGAAATCAATTCTATTTGGGTATTTCAAATCGAAAAATTTATTTCAAGGGATAAATGTGCCTGGCGGGACTGTTTTTACAAGTCTTTCTCCCGACATCATCGCTCATGAAATGACACATGCAATTCTGGATAGCATTCATCCACTCTTTATTGAAAATACGAATGCTGATGTGGGAGCATTTCATGAAGCGTTTGCGGATACTATAGCATTATTGGAAAGACTGAATAATCGTGATCTTGTGTGTCATCAACTTTCGCTTGCTAAGGGAAGATTAGATAATGAGACAATTTTTGGCGAATTGGCAACTCAGGTAGGTCAAGCTATTGATTTTGGACATACAGCATTACGAAGTGCAATTGGGACAAAAACAGAAGACGGCTGGGAAAAGCGCAAACCTGATAGACAAGCATTAAGTAATACTTCTCAAGTTCATGAACGAGGTGCAATCTTTGTTGCTTGTATCTTTGACGCATTTATAAGGCTATATAATCACAGGACGGCAGACTTATTTAGAATAGCCAATATCAACGAAAGCCCTCATTCTCGGCTTCATCCTGACCTGATAGGAAGATTAGCTACAGAAGTTATGGAAATTAGCCAGAACTTATTAAAGATTTGTATTCAAGCACTTGATTTTGTTCCTCCATGCGACATTACATTTGGAGATTACATTAGAGCATTAATTACTGCTGACTTTGAAATGGCCCCAGAAGATGATGAAGGGTATCGAGTTTCATTGATAGAGGCATTCAGAGAGTGGGGATTTCAAGTGGATAAGGTGAATACGATGTCTGTAGAAAGTCTTAGGTGGGATTCAACATTAGAAATGTTTGATGAATCTTTTGACAAAAGTGCATTGGATATTATAATCAGAAATTTGCGTCCTATTATCCGCGAATTACTTGGATTGAAAGATAGAAAGAATATTCATGAAAAAACGATGGAAATAAATAGCATTGTACATGGATTATTAATGGATGGTCTTACAAATCTAGATGACAGTGACCAAGACATAATGGATGATTTAAATGACTACTATCAAGAATATGGGCCTTCCTTGTATGATCATAAAAAATCTATCGATGAAAAAAAGAAAAATCCAGAATGGGATAAGTTTCTAGAAAAATTAGGACTCATGCCTAAGATGGATTTTGAACTCAAATATGATGGTGAAATAATCCCTTTTGGAAGGCAATTTAAACTTCAAATTCTCAATGCACGGCCGGTATATCGTACCAGTAGAGAAGGCATGAGAATTGACCAAGTGGTAGTTTCATTATTGCAAACATTACGAGTGAATAAAGATGAACATGAGTTGGATGGTCTTAAATTTAGAGGTGGATGTACATTGGTTTTTGATCTGTCTGAAAAAACCACATTGAATTATGCTATTGTCAAAAAACTAACCAGTCAGACACGTATAGATAAACAATTAAATTATCAATTAGGGATGGATAATTTTTATATCAATCAATCTTCTTATATGGATGAAGATTTGGCTTTTAAACCACTTAGTATAAAAAACTTACACGGTCATGAGTGATGCAATAACAACAAAAATAAGGATGTATAGAATGCATGAACTTGGAGATTGCTTCTTATTGACATTTGATAATAGCGGAAAGGAAAGTCATGTTTTAATTGACTGTGGGTCATTTAGGAACTCAAAAAAGTCAGCTGATAAATTTAAAGAAATTACGAGCGATATTAGCGATATTGTAGGTGACAAAGGTATCGATTTAGTGGTTGCTACACATCAACATAATGATCACATGTCAGGTTTTGAATATGGTAAGGAAGATTTTGAAGAGATAGGCATAAATCAAGTTTTTCTTTCTTGGTTAGATGACGAAAATGATCCTTTGGCTCTGGATATTGGAGAACAACATGATAAGGTGATTAAGAAATTGAGTGGAATTAGAGAAACATTAAAAGAGAGTAGATTTAAAGGACTAGATGATTCCATACGTTTGGCTTTAGATGATGTAGTGGATGAAAGGAGTTTCAAACCCGATAAATCTCTTACGGGAAAAGCGACACAGTTTTTGAAAAAGGTGGGAGATAACCCAATTCAATATTTACGACCTGGCCAAATCATCGATGTACCTAATGTGTCCAATGATGCTGTGCGAATTCATGTTTTAGGACCTCCTCGAAATTATAAAGCTATAAGATCTAAAAATCCAAGAAAAGGTGAATCGTACGATAAACATCTGAACAACATTTTATTCTCAATTGATGAAATGAGTAATGCCTTAAGTGATCAAACAATTGATGAAAATTTTCCATTCAACAAAAAATACAGAGAATTTCCAAATAAAAGGGGACAAGCTATTAAAAACACAATCCAACAATACAGAAGATATAAAAAAGAAGAATGGCGAACAATTGATTTTGACTGGTTAGCAATGTCTAAAAGATTTGCGCTTCATCTCAATTCTTATACAAACAATACTAGTCTAGTCTTGGCATTTGAGTTGGTACAAGCAAAAAAGATATTACTATTTGTTGGTGATGCTCAAGCAGGCAATTGGAGATCCTGGGATACCATAGAATGGGACGAAAAGGATAAACCATTTGATCTTGATACGCTATTGCGTAGTACGGTATTTTACAAAGTCGGTCATCATGGCAGTCACAATTCTACTTCGAAAAAAGCATTGGATCGCATGACACATGAAAATCTCGTTGCTTTTATTCCTGTAAATAATAAAGATCCAAATCTAACAAAAGCAAATCCTTGGAGGATGCCTGCTAAGAATTTGTACCGAGAATTAAATAAAAAAACCAAAGGCCGAATGGCTAGGATGGACTGGGGCAAGGTACGTCGTAAGGTTAATAATTGGAAGCGTGGTAGTGTGAAGGTAGATGATTTGTTTGTGGAGTATACTATGAAGGATTGAATAAAGAAATTAATTTTTAGCCACAATTAGCTTTTTAAATTCGGATGCCATTAGTTCCTCGAATGCCTTGAGTAGTAATATATCGTAATTATTGATTAGAAAGACTCCTTGATAGAATCTCTCGCCTATTAAATAAAAATCTATATTGTCAATATCTGAGTCTGGAAAATATCTTTTAATCGAAAGAATTCCCCGAGGCTCTGCCTCGGGTGTTTGAAAACAATTAGGCAGCAAAGCCAAGGCAGCTATTGCGTGCTGCATTAGAGCTGCCTAGCGTTTTTGTTTTACTTTTTTGGCAATAAGACTGAGTGATCTTTTATGCAATAAAAGTGATAATGAAGTTATCAAATGAAGGAACACGTTAGTGGTGGGCGGAGTAAAATCCAGCTGATAAGCGAATAATAAATTGAAATACCGATTTTAGTAAATTACCAAATTATGTTTGAAAGATAAAGTATTTACTATCTAGTGAAAAGCTATTTTAGGCTATTTATGGGGAGGTGATGCCCCTAGGTTCTGCCTCTGGGTAGTTCATTACCTGCATTGATTACACAATATAATTCTTATTTTTTTTAGCGAAATTCTAATTCATTGCATAAACCAATTCTTATTAAAGGTTTTCGGATTAACCCATAATTTTGATTTTTAAATAAATTCTATTACGTTTGAATATCCCTTATTATTCAATATTATTCACCCCTATTAAATGCATAATCCCTTTATTCAATACAATCGAATTAGGAATTGGATTATTGGCATTTCCTGTAGCGATTATATGCTCTAAATACAGAATACCATTATTTTCAATGGCCGAACCATCATCATTTATTCCTCCATAAAGAGTAAGGTTTTCTAGTTGTAGATAGGCATTTGGCATCACCATAAACACAGGACCTTTTTCATCTACATTGATAGTGATATTTTCAATTGGTAATGAAAGTAATTTAATGTTCGAGACAATATCAATCTGAGAAAGAAGATTAATAGTCTGTCCCGAAATTGAAGGATCAAAAGTAATCGTATTTCCATTAGTTGCACAGGCAATCACATCTCTTAATGACCCAGCTCCAGAGTCATCCGTATTGGTTACCACTTTAGTGCATAGTTCTGTGCATGTAATATCTATATCCCATCCTGGTCGAGTTACCGTATTATCACTTTTGAAACGCAAGGTAATACAGCCCGACCCATTCGTTGAAGTGAATGGTCCCGGAATAGTTGTACCATTGAAACCACCGATCGGAAAGCTGTTTGACATATCATCTACACCACCAGGAAATAGTGGACTCGAAATGCCAATCCCATCGTGGATGTACAAAGCGTCATATGATGCCTCAACATTAAAACTATTAAATGTGATGGTTGAGCTATACGTACCTTCTTCAGGACAGATTATCCATAATTCCTCCTCAAAATCGGAATAGTTCTGATCTGATCCTCCAGTATCATAATTCGTCTCGTCGCAAGTGTTGTCTGGCGAAAATGGACCAAATGGCCCATAGGTAGACCATGAAGATTGATCTTCTCCACAATCTGATCTCAAATGAATGTAATACAATACATCATCAATCAAATCTTCTATAATGACTGAGTTGGCTAGGGTAGATGTCAATGTGCCAGATGGTATTTGAGATTGATTTAGAGTCCATTCGTATCCATTACTAGGTGCATTAATTGGATCTTCCCATGTGATGGTTACTGTATTTGCAACCACCTCAGAAACTGCTAGTTTTTCAGGAAATGGGCACACAGAATTCGAACCAATAGCATCATTTTTCCATAGTCCACGTCCATATGTAGCAATGAAAACTTCCTCACTAGCTTCTTTGATATCAATATCTCGTATCTCTACATTTGGCAGATCGACATTGAACAAGGTCCAATCTGGAGTATCTTCATTTTTAAAATATACACCTACATCCATTCCTATATAGACCGTTTCTTTTCCATCATCATGAATAGCAATCCCATTACAAGGTATGTTCGGTAAATTGCCAGAAATATTCTGCCATGAAAGGCCACCATCCGTAGATTTATATACTTTTTGTCCTGCATTGTACCCGCTTCTGACAGAGTAAATAGTGTGGATATTAGCAGGAGATGCAGCTACCATGCTTATGCTGCTAGAAGGCGAAGTTATTGCTTGCCAAGAATCTCCTCCATTTTTAGTAGACCACAAACTACTGCTTGTACCTACGATTAAGAAATCATTGTTAATAGGAGACATGATTAGATGTTGTTTGGTATTTGATCCTGATTCGGTTCCTAATGCGGTCCAAGAACTTCCTTTATTGGTTGACTTGAATATGTCTTGAAAAGCAGCAAATACAATATCTTGGTCATTAGGATCTACAATTATAGGTGTAATCCATGCACCACCAGGGTCGCCAGGAATACTATTGCTAATGTTGGACCACGACGAACCTCCATTGGTTGACCTGCTGATGTTTCCAAATTGGTATTCTCCATACATGACATTTCCATTAGCAGGGTGAATGACGCAATCCATTCCATCCCCACCTATCACATGATCCCATGTTGCATCATTCTTGTTAATCAGGGTACCATTATCTTGAAGACCAGTCAATCCTTGATTATCAGTTTCTGACATGCTAAGTCGATACATTTGGCTTATGACCATGTCGCCTGTTTTATCTGTCCAGAGTGTTCCACCATCGGTAGTAACATATATGCCACCATCATTACCTTCCCAAAGTGTATTGTCGTCTTGAAATTGAAGTAAATGTTTGTCAGCATGCACGCTCTGTACATTTCCACCTCCATACCAATGTGACTTAAGTGTCCAAGTCTCTCCACCATCTTCAGATTTCCAGTGGTTGACTCCGGCTACATGGACTGTGTTTGGATTTGCAGGATCAGCGGCAAAAGCCAGATCGTACCATCCTTGCCCACCTGTACCACTTCCTGTAGAACTACCATTCAATAAGTTGGGTGAATCTGATTGTAGTGTGATGTCAGTTCCGCTATTAGTCGATCTGTAAAGTCCATTAAATCCACTACCTCCGTTGGCTCCATTCGAATTACCAGATGATAAGATATACAGGTAGTCTTCGTCTTCAGGAGTAGTTGCAATGTTCAGTCTTCCAGAATTTTCTATAGTATGTAATAAGGACCAAGAATTGCCATTATTGGTGCTTTTATAGACATCATTATTGGTCGCAGCATACATGGCATTTGAACTCGCATCATGGTGTACCTCGACATCATAGAAGTTACCATCGATTTCTTCTGTGAATGTGACACCAGCATCTACAGATCTAAAGATTCCTCTATTTGAAGCTAGGACAATAGTATTATTATCATCCACATCCATCACCATTCGACGGATTAGATTTGAACTGCTTGTGGCCCAGTCCAAGCCTGTTGTATTCCAAGTGTCACCGCCGTCAAGGGATTTTAACACACCAATAGAGTAGTTATCAGAAGCGTCGCCATCACCAGTTCCTATATAAATAATATCAGGATTGTTGGAGTCTAGCACGATTGCAGAAACTCCGATCGATCCAATAAAATCTGTTTTGGGTATCCAAGAAGTACCACCATTGGTTGATTTCCAAAGTCCGCCACCAGCTGAGCCGACATAGAGAATGTTGGCATTGTTAGGATGTAAAGCGATAGACATTACCCTTCCTCTCCCTTGATAACCAGTTCCAGTATCATTAGGCCCAAGAGAAACCCATGGAGAGTTTTCATCACGTTTTTGATCAGGGTGAGCTTTTAAGTATGCATTGAATGCAGTATAATTTTGTCCTGCATCTGGGAATTTTCCAGCTTCAGTTTGTCTAAGTTTCCATTTATATTCCCATCGTTTGAAGGGCTTGAATCCATTGCCTTTAGATTGCTCCCGATCTTGCCAGTATGCATCAAAATCCTGAGTGATTTGATCAAAGTCAGCTTTGGTATTTATGCCATTTTTGTCTGTCCATGATTGTGCGTTTATTACTTGGAAACACAATAAAAAGATTATCGCTACCCCTAACGATTTTGATATTTTACCCATTCCTAAATAGTTAACTCAATTGTTAAATCAATACAAAAAATAATAATAGTGAAAATATATAGGAATTACGGGAGGCAATGAGTAAAAGATTTTGAGTATGAATCAAATTGCTTCATTTTGTCATTTTCGATACTAGGTTTAGGATGAAGAAATACTGGATATTTATTGATTTATCTATTGCATTAGCTTAACAAATTCCTTTTGGAATAGATTAATTTTAATACTTATTACCCAATATTCACTTTTCATTATCAATTATCAATTATTCATTATTAATTCCCCTTTTCCATTTCCTTTAAAAGAATATCAAGGTTGTCCCTCACTGTTATCGTGTTCGGATGATCTTCTCCAAACTTGGCAAGAAAGATATGATATGCTTTTTCACAAAAATATTTAGCCCTACTAAAATCACCAAGGTTATGAAGTACGGTTGCCAAATTCGAATAAGTTCTGGCAGTAGATGGATGCTCTTCGCCAAAATTTTTCTCATCAGAAATCATCGCTTTTTCTAATAATATTTTTGCCTGCTTAAAATCCCCAAGGTCTCTAAGCACTACGGCCAAATTGTTTTGAAGTGTTCCTATCTTAGATATTAATCTTAACTCAAATTGGTTTAATAGTTCATTCCCATAAGGTATCCATTTGAATTTAGAAATTGGGTTGTCTTTACTATAATCAACTTTTAGTCTATTTGAAATACTTTCTATTAGTGGAATTATAAATTCATCATCATATTTATATTTTGATTGAACAACTTCTAATATGATCTGATGTAATTTGTAAGTATCTTCATCATCATTGTACAAAATCCACCCCTTTTTAGCTAGTCTTACAAGTAATATTTTCAAATTACCTTCTATAAAACTTAAGGCTTCCTCCAACATATCATATGAAATAAATTCAGATGGAAGTAAGCTGATGTATTTTAATACAGCGATCTCATCATTAGGAAGCTTACTTAAATCAAAAGTCAAAGTCAAGTAGGATAATATTTTTCCTATCTTCTTATCACTATGACGCACTACTACATCAGTCTCCATATTTTCTAAAATAGCAGTATTGAGCTCTTCAGGAAACATACTTAAATCTTGAGCAGTCTTTGCTAAGATCTCAATGGTTAGCGTATGATATTCAATGCTTTTGACCAATTCTTTGAGAAAATTATCTTCTAATTTTTCTCTGGTATAATGCTTTTTAAAAAGTTCAACTGATTCAGGTTCATTGAGGAATCCTAATTCTTTTGGTTCGAAAAATGGGATTTTTACTCTTGAAGTAACCAGCAAATGCCAATTGGGTTGTCCAGGTAAGTGATTGCGGTAGTCAGATAATTCTGCAAATGAATTGTCGATAATCAATAATGATTTGCCCGATAAACTTTTCAGTTTTAAAATTATTAAATTGTAAGTATTTTGAGGGTTTTCACGATAATCCAGATTTAAAGATTCAAGTAATCCTGGAGTGGAAATAAAATCATTGACAAAGTTATCAGTAGTAGATGTGACCCAAAGTATATGATCGTATTCCTTATAGTTTTCAGTCAAGTAAACCATTGCTAATGTGGTCTTTCCGATGCCACCCATCCCATTCATTAAGACCACTGGTTTATTGCCAAACAATCGTTTCTTGAGGTCTTTTAGATCATTTGTTCTACCTACAATTCTATCCTTACTTAGCTTGGGCAGTACTGTGGATAATTCTTTAGGCATGTTTTCATTATTTCCCTCCTTGAGTATTTTTTTTATTTCAGAAGTATCCTCTATTATTTTGGTGGTATCTTTTTTTATTGATATCAAGCCTATTATGACTCCGTTCAATTTCGCTGAATTCGCAAATATTTGTTCTTTGTAATTTTCATCGGCGAATAAAGCGCTTAGTTTTTTATCCTTTTCGACATTATCCAAAAAGAGTAGATAGAATTTATCCAATTGCTCTGTGTGTGGAACAATAATATTTGTATTTGATTTGAAATCTAGCGCTACATTTTCTAGGGAACCATTTTTATAAAGAATAAAACAAGATAATTTTTCAAATAAGAACTTACTTTCATAAAACGGGAATTTGCCTGAACTCTTATCAGCAGGATGAATTGCTTCAAATTCTTTTACTGTTTGATGAATAACTTGTACGAGCCTTGACTTATACGAGTCTTTTGGAAACAATTTAGCTTTGATTTTAGTTTGCCAAGTATGCTCTACAACTGGTCCTAAAACTTTATCTGCGACATATAATGCGATACTGGCTGCTATCATAGGATTGATTAATAGTGAATTATTATTGGAGAAATTTCAATACAAGTTTTACTTATTATGAATCACCACTTTATAAGGTGATCATCTACACAATACAATGTAAAACAAAAACTCCAGGAAAATAATTCAGCATCTTAACCTTGAATCTACCTTATAAATTTAAAAATACAATAAAACTTTTTACATCCAAAATCAACTTTTTTTTTATGAGTAAAATTGAGGGTATTGTTATAGAATGTAATAATAGGAATCAGGTCACAGAGTGATCTTCATCAGTAGAATGTGATGTGTATATCTCGAGTAGGAGCATAAAAAAAGCAAAGAGAATTGAGGCAATTCCTACTATTTTTCTTTCAAAATCTTTGCATATTTCCTACATAAGTAATTGTGTGTATTCTCTCTAGCAATCAAATCGAAATCTTCAGTACCGAGAAAAGTCTTAGCTGTCACAAGCATATTTTTATCTGATTTAAGATTTCGGACTACATAGAAGTCAGTTCCAAATAGAATTCGACTTCGAAGTTTATTCTTTCCAGTATAATGCGATGCTTTTTTATTTGGATCAGTTTCAGACAGATAAGCTTTGTGTTGATCCTCGTAATCCTCACCTTTCTCAAGTGAATATTTTAACAATGGGAAGATAGATGGCTTGCTTACAATAAAACTAATATCCGTATAAATATTTTCATATTCAATTAATAAACTTGAGATCAGAGAATACCAATCCGTCTTGTGCCAAAGATCATTGATCTTGAACCATGAGAAATCTCCTTTAGAATTTTCCATAAATTTTATGGCTGTCTTAGGATCTCTTATAAGGCGCTGGCTGTAGTTATTTCGATCCTGTTCCATGAATCGAGTCCATTCTCTTTCACCACCATAGTGGGCTAAACAAATTTTTAGATTTTGCAAGTTATATTTGATGGTATTGGTTTCTTCATCATATCCAAAGACTTTTCTAATCTCGCTATCGACTTTTGATTTTTCTATAAGTGTTATGAGGAATTTTTCTTCGACAAGACACAAGTAATTGAGAGGATGTGTGAAGTTGATTTGGAAATCTATAGGCTTGGTCTCGGGCAACATCATTGGCTCATATGCATCTTGCACTTCGTCATTTTCGTAGATGTCGTTCATATCTTCGATTAATTCTGAAGCATCTAAATCCTTCTGCTCGCTTCGATATTTCATTTTAAAGACAGGATGAAAATTCCACTCTTCTTTTTTGAATTCTCTGTAATAAATAACACCTTTTATACAATGTGTCGTTATAGGTATATCATTTTCTGCTGCATATCGCCAGATCGGTAATAATTCATCATCAAAAGGAAAATATCCCAGTGCAGGATAAATTTTAAAACCAGAAAAGCGCCTATCTTCCATGTAAGTTTTTACAAAACATGGATTCAATACCATTCTATTGTGCTGACACTCTTTGCAAGATTTACCATGTTCACAAATTGTTCCATCTTCATCTGCTGGAACTAATTCATAATCAAAAAACTTTTCGCTACCGAATGCATTCTCTTCTTTTACTCTTCTCGGGTCGACAAATAAGAAAGGATGATATTTATCCCTTGGTCCTGAATTATCCTTCTTATTGACTAGTTCCCAAAGCTCACGCATCTGATATTTAAAACTGTCCTCAAAATCTTTTTCATCCCATCCTTTTGCCAATTTTTTCTGCTTGGAAGCTAAAATACTTTTGGTTAATTTGGTCTTACCTGCTCCCATATACTCCATATCCATAGGTAATATCACTATCTCAGAACCGCCAGGAAGTTGGCTTAATACTCTTTCAGATACTTTTTGTTGTGTCTCATAGAATGAAAACCTTCCAAGTAACCAATATCGTTCAGCAAGGGCAAGGGCTTCTTTGCTTAGGACTTTTTTCAAAACAGGAAGTAATGATTTTAATACTTTCAATAATATTTTCCTGCTGCTTCTGATTATAAGGAAGACACCGAAGAACCATATAGCCTTAATCCAAGGACTCAGATCAAAATATAGATGATTGTCTTTTAGCCAAGTAACAATTTCAAGAATCCAATCAAAGGGTTTTTGAGCAAAAAGGTAGGTGATGAACTCAGTCAAGTATAAAGCTGCAATAATCGTAAACCAAAATTTTATGATCTTTAATGGAATGTCTAAATACCATTTGCTTGAAATAAAATAATTTCTTAGCATTTCTGCTCTCTTACCTCTACGATCAGCATAGATATTTTGCCAAAGCCTTTCTTGTTCACTTTTGTCTTTAGAATTTCCAAATTCTTTTTTATTCTTCCACTTGAAATAAGTTTTTATAAGACCTATTATAAAGCCAGTATGAAAAAGGTAGCAAAATGGTTTTGGTATAATAGATTTCGTTAAATAAGGTGGTACAAAATTGCCCGTAAAAATATGGGTATGGGCATTGATGAGAGGTTTTTTGTCTGTTTGGGTCGACATATGCATTCACTTTTATTAATGAACATAATATACCAATATTTTAATGAGATTTCGGGTTTTTTATTAATCAAATGAATATTTCAATTGTACTTTAATTTTCATCACTACGTTCACAAGTAAAGCACACAGGACACAGCTTGAATAGAATCGACTCATGTTTAGGGTATTTCAGAAGCAAGCTAGATTTACTGTAAAATCATACTATACTTATTCACTAATTATTATTTTACCCTTCACAGATTCATTCTGAATATTAATTCCATAGATGAAGTATATACCCGGCACTAGATTCTCGGTCATGATGGTATCTGTATTGCTTATTTCAAATACCATATTACCTTCACTATTAAGAATAAATCCACTTTTTAATTTTCCTCCAATTTTTAGAATTGAATTTCTATTTGCAGGATTTGGGTATATGTCTATTACTTTTCGATCAAATATATTCTGAACACTTGTTATGGTTTCGAAATCAGAAATTTTGATGAACATAATATTTAAATTGATTTCGGGATTAGATTCAACACCACGGCCTACTATTAATATTTGTTCATTATTTAATAGTAGCAATTGCTCTGCTGAATCATTGTAATTGTTTCCTAAATTATGCCTTATGATATCATTGCCTTCGATATCCAAAATGATAAGCATGATATCAAATACATGTCTCGAAGCTGTACAAAGCATAAAGATTAAATTATCATGGACGAGTAGATCTTTGCCAATAAGATAATCATCATCATTGAATACTTTTTGGAATATCAGATTGCCAGAATTATCAAACTTAGTTAAAGTTGCATCATCGATTTGGAGTGAATGATTCCGTTTTGTACCTATCGTTAATAAATCTCCGTTGTCCATCTCAACTATACTAGAATAATTTGAAATAAAGGTGTCTTGTAGAGTATATACCCATTCAATATCTCAATTTTGGGTAATCTTACTTAGATATGCATTTGATTGTAGACTATCTTCATGAATAATGGATCCAGATAAAACCACATAGCCATTCTCAAGTTTATCAGCGTTGCGAATTGAATAATTATGGTTTGGTTTAGAGTGTAGATTTTCCCAAATTAGATTTCCATCAAAATCCAGCATAGAGTTATATACACTAAAATATAACGAACCCATAATCATAATTCTATCATCGTAAAGCGTAAGATCGGCTGAAGCTACACTACCTTCTGTTAATTTTTTGCTCCATAGTAGGTTTAGATCATTGTCAAATTTATACAGCTCGAGCATATACTCTTCAGCATTAAAACCAAGAAAAAAGATTTCTCCATCTGGAGTTTGAATGACATCAAAACTTCTATTTTCTTCAGTATCTCCGAAAGAAATAGAATTTAATATTTCCCCTTCAAAATCAGTCCTAATGATTTGATAAAGCCCAGTTGTATTTGTTTCATCAATTCCTGTACTTGCAATGAGAACTTCATCATTAGAAGTAATGCTCCAAAGATGTGGTTTTTCCGGTTATTCTTCCCCGATTAGTTTGATATCGATAGTTTGAGCTAGTAACAGCTGAGCTATTAAAATTAAACAAAAGGTAATTGTCTGTTTCATGTGATTAGTATCTATTTATTTGTTAAAGTTAGATAATTTAGAATTTTCATTATTGTAAAATATAGAAGACACAAATTAGTTCCTTTTACCCATCATAGGTAATGTTGAATTTGAGAAAACTAAAATAGATAATTGAAGTCAACTTAGGATTTTGATGATGTTGTCTTTGTTTCGGTTTTGAAGCATAAGACTTATAGTTGTACTTTTTAATAAAGATGAACAAGACGACAGCAAGCTATTCCGCTTTAACTAAAGTTTTCCACTGATGTATATTACCTTACAATACTCAAATATTCCTTTGGACTTAAAACAGGAATTTGTGAATTTTTAAAGTCCTTTTTATTCCTAGTAACAATAGCTTCACATGAATTTTCTAATGCTATGAAGTATTGAATGCCGTCTTCAAAATCCTTAAATTCATCACCGAGGGATAGTTCTAAAATTTTGTCATCAAATGTTCCCACAGATACTAAAGTTTTAAATTTACTAAGTGTATTTCTCACTTTAGTTAGTTTCATTTGTTGCGATAGAATGTAGTGTGTATTTGCAAATGATAAGGTTGAAACGAACAACTCTACTTTATTATCAATAGCATACGTAAAGAAATCTTGACTTTCCTCGTAGAAGTTTATTCTCTGACCGAGTATATCAATTATTATGTTTGTATCCACGAAAACACTTCTCATTACTTGTATTTTTCTGTTAGATATTCAGCATAAGACTTTTTGTAATCTCTTTTGTCATCTAATTTTATCACACCAGTTAGACTTTTAATTATCGGATTCACTCTTCTTTTCTTTAACTTATTAGAAGTTACTGCGGAAAGATAATTTTCGATAAGCTTAGACAAACTTGTATTAGTTTCCTTGGCATACAGTTTTGCTTTTTCAATTACTTCAGAATTGAGTTTTAATGTTAGCTTCGTGTCCATAATTTAAATTTATACGGACAAATATAGTATATTTATACGTATAATGCAATCTTGATCTTTTTGTGAACGTATCAAGTACATGTAGAGGACAGACAAAGGAAGGGTTTAAGTCAAGTACGGTGTTATCATCAGGCTTGCTTTACACATCGAAATCTATTTTGTTTTTTTAGAATCTTGTTCTCAATCTCCCATTTTCATCATAATACGGAGAATTAATATTTGAGCAAATACATTTATTATATAGTTGATATATATTCTAGAAGGATCAATTATTGGAACGGAATAGCTGAAAAATGTAAGAACCCCAGTAAGACAGCCGTATATAATAAAAAAGCTCAGAGCAGCTCCAAACCCTTCCTTAAATAGAGCAAAAAAACCAATTAATGATGCAAATAAAAACACAAAGGAACTACTCAAAATCATCTAATAGATATTCCTTATGTCATTACTCGATATACTCTCATTTCTACTTACTGTCCTAGTTGGTTTTATTGCTGTTTCTTTTGCCTTAACAATACTGTCTGTAATCGTCTCTTCTATAATAACGTTATCCGTTAAAATACTGTCTTTTATAATAAATGAAACTTTTGTCTTAGTGTATAAATCTGTAGCATTAGAATTTGTAACGATACGGACTGTATCGTTTATGTTGTTTTTAAATACATTCAAATAATGACGTCTAGAAAGAACATCTCGTTCTAAAAAGAGCATTTCTACTATATAAGTTGAATCGTCAACGTAGATGTCTTTTAATCGATCGATTTGCTCAAGTTGACCTAACTTTTGATTCATCTCGTAATTTTGAGTGAAATTAGTCATCCAATCTAAAAAGATAAAAATTACAAGTAGGCAAAAAACGAATATCACTTTACCTGGCAAGGTGATATGCTTATCTCCGATAAAATCGAAAAAGGCTTTTATTTGTACTAGCATAGAATACTTAATTCTAAATTTATGTTATTAATCAACACTTCTCTAGCTACCACTTTCGTAGTATATTCCTCAAAAAATAAACATACCACTAATTTAAAAATCAAATAGACACAATGTGGGATTTTAACAAATAGAATATCAAAATTGCGTAATTCTACGTGAATTATTACGGGATTTACTCAGCCCAAGAAAAGTCAACGACTCGTATCAATATTTTCATCCTCATAAATATCTCTTAATCAAAGCATCTTTAACCAACTCCTCATATGTCTTAGAATAATCAGACAGCATTAATGAACCTTTAAGCTCTTTTACAATTTTACTCAATTCCTTACGTTCACTATTTACTGTATTTACAGACAATGATTTTAAATACTCTTCAATAATATTAGAAAGGCTTCTACCTTGATTTTTAGCATATTCCTTTGCCTTCGTAATCACTTCTTGATCAATAGATATAGTCAGTTTATTTTTCATTTGAAATAAATTATATGCTTAAATATATACTCATTTTTCTTCATTATCAAGTGCTGATAACTTATACCTCAAAAACAAAAAAGCCACCAAAAAACACAACATCCAAAAATGTCATATCCCCGAGCAGCCATTTCACTTTACACCTAATCTTCATTTCCAATCTCTCCAATCATACCAACCTCTCCAATTTTTCAATTTTTCACTTCTCCAACAAAGCTTCAGCCATAAATCCATCCGTCTGCCAGCTCAACCATCTCCGCATCATGCCAGTATCAAAAATTGGTTTGTGATCTCCGTGAAAACTTATGTTCCTTGTGGTGAAAAATAACGCTAGTACATTTTCGAAGTGTTCATTTTTTTAACCGCTAAGTAGCTAAGGTATCCACAAAGAGCTCTAAGGTTTTGAAATTGGAAAGATTGCAATTCAAGCAATTTAGCGATTCAAGTTATTACGAGATAATTATTTTATTTATAATTGTTACATTAAAAGAAATTTATGAAAATGTATTACTTAATAAATTTTATGCTCAGCACATTAGTGTTAGGATTATTTTCATGCGGCAATGATAGTCCGCCCGGATTAATAGCCACCTCTGATCAAGTCATGTATACTAATGGAAAGATTTATACAGTCAATACAACTCAACCATGGGCAGATGCGATGTTGATAGATAAAGGAATGATTATAGCCATTGGCACAAATGCAGAAGTTGAAGCAGTTGCTACCGAAGGTGCAGAGAAAAAAGACCTCGGAGGCAAATTTGTAATGCCTGGTATCCATGATGTCCACATGCATCCACTAGAAGCCAGTTCTTCAAATTTTGATTTTATTATTGGAGATGAGGTACTTGATCCAGAATTGTACTATGATGATATCCTTGCTGCTTCAAATGCTAAACCAGGAAATGATTGGCTACTTGGGTGGGGACATTATATCCACACGGTCACCGAAGCTGAACGAAACCCAAAAGAGATATTGGATGATATTTCCACCACAAGGCCAATTGCTATAATGGAGCAGACTTCCCACTCATTTTGGGTGAATAGTAAGGCCTTAGAAATGGCAGGAATTACTATTGATAGTGAAAATCCAGTTGGAGGAATCATCATGAGAGATGAGAATGATGAACCCAACGGTATTTTGGTTGATAATGCTGGGAATGTAATGCTCGACATGGTATTACAACCAAGTGTTGAAAGAGAGCAAAAGGACTATGATGGCATGGTAGAATTTGGTTTTCCAGAGCTGGCAAAGTATGGGATTACATCTTTCTCAGATGCTCGTACATATTGGAAAAGGAATCATCACAAAACTTGGCAAAAGTTGGCTGATGATGAGCAGCTGACAGCTAGAGCAAATCTTGGAATTTGGATCTACCCGGCTGAAGAAAATGATGACAATCAGATAGCCTCTATTAAAGCTTTGTATGAGAATGATGACAATGACCTGCTGCGGAGCAATCAGGTAAAAGTATATATAGATGGTATCATTCCAAACACAACAGCCGCTATGCACAGCGACTACAAATTTGACCTTTTCGGAGAGGCGACCAATAATGGATTGAATTATGTGACGCAAGAAAGACTAGAAAAATATATTGCAGCTTTAGAACCACTTGGCTATGATTTTCACATTCACGCAATAGGCAATCGAGGCATTCATGAAGCACTGAATGCGATTGAGAATGCTGGCAGTTCTTCTGGTAGACATAGGATAACACATTGTGAAATAATAGACGTTGTCGATATTCCAAGATTTGCAGAATTGAATGTAACGGCAGATTGTCAAGTAGCTGGAGACTTCACTAATCCGAGTCATTGGCATGATAATGATGAATTTATTGATGCCTCTTTGTCTGACAATATTGTACCTATTAAATCTCTTTTGGCAAATGATGCAAGAGTGACTTTGAGTAGCGATTGGGATGTCAGTACTTTGAATCCGTTTGTTGGATTACAGAATGCAGTTATGAGATCTCCTCAAAATATTTCGTTAGAGGATGCTGTGAAAGCGTACACTTTAGAGCCAGCTTATGTGATGAGACAAGAAGATAAAGTGGGATCACTCGAAGTCGGAAAAGAAGCTGATTTTATAGTGCTGAGTCAAAATATTTTTGAAATTCCTAGTACAAGTATTTCTAATATTACCGTAGTTTCTACATATTTACAAGGAGAAAAAGTGAACTGATATGAATAATGAACAATGTCCCATCCAACAATTTAGGCAACCATTGGTCATAGCGATTGCGCTTATCCTTTGTTTTAGCTTAGGCTTTTTAGCGGATTGGGTGACCCAAGAAGATTTTGAAATTATTGATAAAGCTGATGCAGTATTACTTATTGGTATAATAATCTCATCGATTTTACTGATAGTGTCATTATTAAGGATCTTGAAAATATATTCCAAAAGAAGAAGCTCATAAATATTACAACCAAACTTTACTTCTTTTTGGAATTGGTGTTATAGTTCTATTTTTATTTCTAACACTTAGTTTTATGATTTGAATCAAAAGCAACGACGTATTTTTAGATTTATTTTCAATAATAAAAATTATGAATAACACGGATAAAACAATTTTGCAAAAATTCACCAAAGAACTTTCTACGCTCCATTATGCACTGACATTTGGAGCTTTATTGGTGACAATTCTTCTCTATTTTTTTACGGTTAAAGAAGGGTACTTTGACTTCTCAAATACTGATGATTATTTTCTATACTTATGTCCTTTATTGGCTATTGGTGGTGTATTTGGTGGCATGTACATGTATAGAAATAAAATTGCAAAAATAGACCTAACAAATGATTTAGAAGATAAGTTGGCAGCTTATCGAGTGGCTACTGTTCAGAAATTTTCATTAACTGAAGGACCAGCATTGATTAGTGCTCTAGCTATGATGCAGACTCAAAACCTCCTTTATTTGGTAATTGCTCTAGCTTTGGTTGTGTATCTCTTTTCGATGAAGATATCTGAGGACAAGATAATAGAAGAATTGGGGATAGATTAGCCTCCTGGTTTTGAACACGGATTATTGCGGATTATTGGATTTAGCCGATTTTTCTAATAAACAATTACCTATGGATTTAAAGTATAAGGATATTACGGAGAAGATTATTGGGTCTTCTTTTGAGGTGCATAAGTTTTTGGGGAATGGATTTCAAGAGGTAATTTATCAGAGAGCATTGGCTTGGGAATTTGGGCAGGCTGGATTGTATTTTGAAAGAGAGAAAGAACAGAAAATTTATTATAAACATTTGGAAGAGCCAATTGGGACAAGGAGAGCTGATTTTATAGTAGAGAATAAAGTGATGGTAGAGATAAAGGCTATCAAGGAATTAGAAGACGTACATTTAGCACAGGCATTGAATTATTTAAAAGCATACAAATTAGAAATAGGGCTGCTTATTAATTTTGGCAGTAAGTCGTTGACATTTAAGCGATTGATATTGTCGAAGCGGGTTTGAATCGCGGATTTTTAACGGATTATAGGATTGCACGGATTATAAAAAAAAACCGTAAAATCCGCAATTCCGACAATGTGCGCAATGAAATTAAACTAACCAAACTCCATCACCACAACACAAATTTCAAAATGAAAGATTTCAAAATAGATTTCCTAGACCATATTGCCATCCGTGTCAAAGATTTGGACGCTTCTGCTGCCTGGTACGAAAAAGTATTTGGATTTACTCGCAATCAATTTGATGAATGGGGAGAATATCCCATATTCATGATGGCAGGAAAAACTGGGATTGCTTTGTTTCCAGCCAATATGGATGATCCAGAATTAAATCCAGCATCTAAAAATATAAAAATTGATCATTTTGCATTCAATGTTACAAGAGAAAATATGGAACTGGCGAAGCAAAGATTGACTCAGTTAAATATTAAATTTGTAATGAAGAATCATCATTATTTTGAGTCAATATATATGGACGATCCAGATGGTCATTGTGTAGAGTTGACGACTATTTTAGTGTCTGAAAAAGAGTTCTATAAACCTTATTAAGCTTCTTGAATTTTGTAGAATAAATAATGCCTAGTATAAATCGAAATATAGATAATATGAATATTCAACTTCGTGCCCTAAGAGATGATGATGCAGATTCTATTGCTAAATTGGCAAACAACAAAATGATATGGGATAATATAAGAGACAAAATGCCTCATCCCTACGTAAAGAAAGATGCCGAATCCTTCATTGACCTTACAAAGAAAGAAGACCCTCAGGTGTCTTTTGGAATCCTATTTGAGAATGAACTTTGTGGAGTTATAGGATTGATTTTACAAACTGATGTTTATAGAAAATCATCGGAAATGGGGTACTGGATTGGAGAGCCTTATTGGGGAAAAGGAATAGCCACCGAAGCTGTGGGCAAAATAATAAGATATGGTTTTGAGGAATTGGAACTAGAGCGAATTTTTGCAGGTGCTTACGAGTACAATGTTGCTTCTATGCGAGTATTAGAAAAAAATGGGTTTATCAAAGAAGGAATATCTCGAAAATCTGCATTAAAGAATGGGCAATTCTATGATGAACATAAATATGGTAAATTAATAAGTGACTGATTGTAAAAGTTAAAAGTTAAAAGTTAAAAGGTTTGAGGTTTGAGGTTTGAGGTAAAAGGTAAAAGGTTTAGGGCTTAAGGCTTAGGGTAAGATGTTGACAATGTAGGGCATTTTGGCAACATCTAAACATTGCAAACCTTGTACCCTAATCCTCAAAAAAACACCTGCCTCGTAGTCTAAATTGGTTGACAAATAATTTTGTACATTTAGTTAAAATTATTTGAGTAGAAAAAATCTGGGTTTATATGGAAAGGAAAGAATCAAACAATCTCTCCAATCTTTACAATCTAATCAATTTCTCTAATCTTTTAAAAACGACATTATGAAACTAGGAGCATTTTCAGCAAGCCTCAACGTAAAAGACTTAAATATATCTAAAGAATTTTATGAGAATATGGGATTCGAGGTGTTTGCTGGACAGATGGACAAGAATTACCTTATAATGAAAAACGGAAACGCTCTTATCGGGATTTTTCAAGGAATGTTTGAGGGCAACATATTGACATTTAATCCTGGATGGGATGAAAATGCAAGTAATATCGAGGAATTTGATGATGTCAGAGAGATTCAGAAGTCGCTAAAGAAAAAAGAAGTGGCCATAATCAACGAAGTAGATGAAAGTACATCAGGTCCTGGAAGTTTTATGGTTAAAGACCCTGATGGGAATATTATTCTCATTGATCAACATAGGTAAGCCATTTGAAAATAAAACGATATTCGACACAAATCTTAAATGTTCATATCGAATATCGTTATTATTGTACAGAACGGGTATCAATGTTTGTTATCTAATTTATTATTTTCTATCGGTATAATTGTATTCGTTTCATATCAATTTCTTTACCTTCTTGCATCACTTTTACAAAATAAAGACCATTCGTCAGTGGACTACAAAAATTTATTGATTGAGTGATTGATCCACTACTCAAACTTTCTTGTTGCACCAGCTGTCCTAGATTGTTGTAAATATGGACCTGAGTTTGATTATTTTCAAGAACTTGATTATTTATATGGATGTTACCAGAAGTAGGATTAGGATATATAGTTACATCAGCTACAAGATTATCAGCAAAATCACTGTCCTGTCCATTTCTTATTGATGCAGTTTTGCCTTTTTTAGTGAAAGGTAAGATTGGACTGCCAATCTCCAAACTGAAATTTCTTCTAAAACCACTAACCAAATCTTGTATTGATATATATATATATAGTTGTGAGACCAACCGCAGAGGCATTTGGAGTAAATTCATTTGTCACTTCATCGTACGTTCCTGCTTTAGTTCCATTCATAGATATTTTCCAATCACCAATATTCACATCTGTCAATGAGGCTATATCTAGTACATTCGGATATGGAACTCCTACTTGCATTGGACCTGCGACTGGTGCAACCAATACTCTATTATTAGAAATCATACCTTGTAGTTGACCATAATCATCATCTATTACACCATTGTTTTCAAACACACCACTAATATTGTGGCCATTACTGCCAAAAGAAACGAAAAAGCCATAATTAGTAAAATCCGCTCCCAGACTCTGATCAATGGTTTTATTTATAGCGAAATAGCCTCCATAATGATTAGTAATACTTCCATCGTTTTCTAAGTCTATTAATGATGTACCATGCAGGTAGATTTGATCATAGTTATTTATTACACCAGTTGAAAAATTACGGAGACTTCCATATGCGTCACTATAAAATACAGTAAAAGATTTGTTGTTAGTCAGAGTTCCATAATTGTAAATGCCTGCATCAGAATGTAAAGAGAATAAATAGCCATGATTTGTGATTGTTCCTCCAACTTGATTACTATATGAGGCACTACTATTGTTTTGTGCATCTATGAAGGCACCATCATAATTAATCAATGAGCCTTCATTATTTATTCCGATACTAACTTCATTAATATCAATATTTCCGTAATTTTTAAAATTGGATGAAGTGGATGCATTAGAAATTCCACCATAGATATCTGAATTTAGATTGATAATTCCGCTACTGTAATTTCTAAATTGATCAGAATTTACAATTAAAAAGCCGCTACTTTCTCCTGAATTTTCTATATCTATCGTACCATAGTTGTAAAAACGATCTTGATTTAGAATAGCAATATTATTGACAGAATAAATCCACAAACCTCCCTTTACTTTAAAGTAAGAATAAGTAGCTGCATTGTCAATCGCTACATCATCAATATCCTCAATGTTTATTTTACTATTTGAATAGGTTAAAATTATTTTTTCATTCCTTATAGCATGAGCACTATTTGTTGAGCTAGTGGTTCAAATCATAAATACTTGACAGCTTAAATGGCCACTTTTTCCTTGATTCTTTGTCTTTCGTCAGTCAGGTAGCTACGGCTATCTTCCTTTCTCAATCCTTGACTAAAGAAAAAATAGACTCATTTTAACTATCAATAACTTATGGCTTGAGCCACTAGT
>Ga0256847_1000209_pt1 | contig 40681 bp, 37 predicted proteins | sample TeddybearmetaG_FD_189099 | JGI IMG/M metagenome (GOLD analysis project Ga0256847, IMG submission 189099) | Hydrothermal vent microbial communities from East Pacific Rise, Pacific Ocean - Teddybear | ecosystem: Environmental > Aquatic > Marine > Hydrothermal vents | place: Pacific Ocean: East...
GGTCAAAATTTTTGCGGCTGGCCTCTGGATAGCAGTTAACTATACAAAAACGGTGCTTCGCTGTTGTTACTGGTGAATTAGTCATCTGGTACTCGCTGTGGAAAATCGGTAATGAGACCGGCTACGCCAATCTCTATGAGTCGGGCGATCAGTTCATCATCGTTGACGTTATAAGGGTTAAGCTTGAGTCCCAGATCAACCTGTGTTTTGAGCTGCTCAACCGAAACACGTGTATGGCGTGGATTAAAAGTATCGAAAAATGGGTCGGTGAAGTCTATCGGATCTTCAGCAAAGAGTCCCAGGATAGCTTGGACTTCGAAATCTGGCCTGAGCCGTTTTAGTGTTTTCAACCATGAAAACCGGGCTGATGAAAACAGCAGGTGGTCCGATCCAATTCCAACCTCGTCGGCCAGCTTGAGAACAGCGCTGACCACGTCGAAATTATCTTTTGGTACTGGTTGGGCCTTTAACTCAAGGTTGAGAAACCAGTCCAGCTCAAGCGTGAGTTCGAAGGCCTCCTGCAGCGTTGGCACCTTCTCACCAGCATATCGTGCCAGCTCCTGACTATCGACAGCACCAGCAGCGACTTGCTCAAACGGATCATCGCGCTCGAACCATGAACCAGCGTCGAGTGATCGGATTTCAGCCAGAGTGTAAGTGGAAAATGCTGCAGGTATGCGTTCGGGAAAGATATCGGAGATGTTTGTCGTTCGTGTCATTGCATCGTCATGCATCAGCACCAGTTGATCATCAGCTGTGACCGCAACATCTGTCTCCCACAAATCAGCACCGAGGCTATGTGCTTTTCGGGCTGCAACCAGGGTGTTTTCAGGAGCCAGGCTTCTTGCGCCCCTGTGAGCAATGACAGTCACCATGTTGTATGTAATCTTTCCAGTCCACGTTAGAATTCCCGAGAGGGTACCATAACCTGGATACGGGATAACACGATAACCTAATATCAGGTCAACACAATAAGCAAACATTCACCCAGTAAAGCGAGTTGTCTCATATTAATGCAGCCAGATATAACAGCAGATTTTGAAGTGATAAACTGAGAATTGGTAGCGGGGGCAGGATTTATTCCGGGCTTATAAAATACATCCTGTATTTTCCCTTATAGGCCGCTCTCTGAGCGTTCAAATTCACTCCCGATGAATTTTGTCCTGCCCTACACCCTGCGAGCCAGCCTGTGGCTGTTCAAAATCGTTCCTGACGATTTTGTGAACCAGTGTTACGTTCCATAATCGCCACCAATCTATCTAAATAAAAAAGCCTCAAACTTGAGGTAAGAGGCATTTTTTATTTAGATAGATTGGTAGCGGGGGCAGGATTTGAACCTACGACCTTCGGGTTATGAGCCCGACGAGCTACCAAACTGCTCCACCCCGCATCAGAGGGGCGCGATTCTAGCTATGTTAATTCAATTTTACAAGCCAGATATTGATTTAATTTTATTTATAACAATTCAATGAACAGTCTGGATCTTAAAGAACATTGCGTTGCATAAAAAATTAATTGAACCAGACAAATTACTATTAGTCGAAATCATACTCTTTGAAAATATTGAGGCAAAACCATGATACGGTTATATTCTATATCCTGGGTAGCATTAGCCCTGTTGGCAGGTTGTCAATCATCTCTTTATTCCGACTTCTATGACAAACCAAAAAGCTTGCCGCCAATAGGTTCAACTATTGATTTACATCAGACATTATTCGTCAGACCTGGTTTCAGTCGCAGTTTTATTCAATATGGCAAAGCCATGGATGACAGAGGCGTCTATCAGCGCCAACCCTGGTGCCAATTTTACCTTTATGAATCACAGCAAGCACTACAAACAGAGCGCACCATTTTACCTGACCAGTTTACAGTCACCGAATCCTACCAGTGGGTTAACTCGACAGTAAGCCCTCCGATAAAGGTCGCCTCAACTTCAGCTTTTGGTCATATGTTTCATCACGATGTCAGCGCTCAGACATTAAAGACAATAATCAAACTGGAATCTGATAAGCAACCACATGTCATTGAATTACAATGTGCCGTTTTTAAGGAACCTTACTATTACAATTATCTGTCGGTACGGGATATTCAGAAAACACTGGGTGAAGTTGTAACATTACACTTGAAATAGTAATAGTGAATTTTTTTTGATATTCATCTTATCCATGGTTCGTTTGCCTGAACTTGTTGTTGTGTATGCTGTTGTGTATACTCCATTAAGTTGCCCATAGAGATATGATCATGCCTAATCAAAATCTGGTTCGAAAACAATACCTGATGTCGTCAGAAAATATTTCCAAGGTCGATCAGTTAGCAAAACAATCAGGTTCATCGTCAGCGAAAATCGTGCGACTGGCCGTAGATGCTTACGACCCCGACAATCACATGAGCCTGAATGAAGAGAAAGATTTGATGGAATTAGTCTCCAGCCGCCTCAAGGAAGCTATCGCCGATACCCGCACAACTCGCCGGAAACTTGATAAAACACTGACAAAAATCGGCATAGTTTAAGGCACTACACCAATGGCTGGCTGGAAAGATCTACTGCTCGATACACTCAAACTCACCGATGAAGTTAAACGTCTCAATCGTGATATTGAACGCCTGGATGCGCATGTAATCAGTGTCGATAAACGACTGGTACGGCTTGAAACGATGGTTGAGATAGCGGAAAAACAAAGGGCAATTTCAACCGATAGATAGATTTTAATCCTATGCTTATTATAATTTATGTATCAATCTTTTTAGCATCTATTGTCCTGTGCCATTACATCGCTAAATGGCGAGGTGCCAAACCAGTATTCTGGGGAATTATGGGGGGAATATTTGGGCCACTTGCTATTCCGTTTGCCTTCTTTGCGAAACCACGAAAAAAGTAATATCAGCCAAAGTAACTTGTAACAGTTAGACACAGAGACCGCAGAGGTCACAGAGTTTGTAAGATAGAAGCGAAATCAACAATTTGTTTTGCTGTTATACGTCTCGGATACTAGTGCTCCAACAATTTCTCCGTGTTCTCTGCGCCCTCTGTGTCAAAAAAACAGGAATTCAGTCTGCAAATGATAGTTGCTTACAAAACTCATATAAAAGCAGCAACACACCATGCCATCAATACCGAGGGGAACATACCCAGAAATAAAAGGCTCAAACCATTCGCGCTTAACAGGATTTTTACATCCAGCGGTTGTTTGATCTGGATAGTCTGTTCTTCTGATGGTTTATCGAAATACATCACCTTAACCAGCCTCAGATAATAAAACAGGCCAATAACCGAAAGCAAAACAGCAACAATGGCAAGCCAGACCATGTCAATCTGGATGACTGCATTAATGACACTCAACTTGGCGTAGAAACCAACTGTTGGTGGAACACCTGCCATCGAAAACATCGCAATGGCTAACATGGCTGCAAACCAGGGACTGACATCATTCAGCCCGGATAAATCAGAAATATTCTCTGCTTCCAGGCCTTTTTGATTGAGCAGAAGCAATACGCCAAATGCAACCGCAGCAGTAATTGCATAGGTAATCGTATAAAACATGGCCGCTGCCAGACCTGTTTCAGTGGCCGCGAGCAAACCCAATAATATAAAACCAACATGAGAAATAGTTGAATAGGCCAGCATTCGTTTGAAGTTGGTTTGTGCAATTGCAACGATATTTCCGATTGCCATAGATGCAACGGAAAGCACAACGAACATCTGTGACCAGTCCAGTTGTAAATCAGACAGACCATCAATTAACAGCCGAATCGCCATCGCAAAACCTGCTATTTTTGGAACTGTTCCAATGAAAAGTGTCACTGAGGTCGGCGCACCCTGATAGACATCCGGTAACCACATGTGAAATGGTACGGCGCCAAGTTTGAAAGAAAGCCCGACAACAATAAAAGTCAGTGCAAACGCCAGCGCAACAGGATTGGTTTCTATCTGTGCCGCGATCAATGTTGAAAGTTCCGATATATCCAGTGTGCCAGTAATACCGTAAAAAATTGAGATCCCATAAAGCAACAGACCCGAAGCCATAGCGCCTAACACAAAATACTTCATGGCCGCTTCAGAAGCCTGGGCGGACTCGCGGTTAAAGGCAATCATTGCGTATAAGGATAAAGACAGTAACTCTAGCCCTAAATAGATCAGCAGAAAACTGTGGGCAGAAATCATGATCATCATGCCAAGAACGGCAAACAGACCCAGTACATAATATTCGCCCTTATAAATATCTCGATCCTTCAGATAATCACGCGAATACACAAAAACCAGAAATGCAATGACATAAATAGACATCTTTAACACAATGGCCATTTGATCTAGAATAAAAGTATTCTGAAAGCTGGTAACGCTATCTGCTGGCGCCACATACAATGTTGCCAGAGCCGTCAAAACCAGAGAAACCAGTGTCAACAGCAAGGTAAAACTGCGATTTTGTTGAGACACAAACAGATCTACAACCAGCACAAGACAGGCCATGCCAAGCAGCACCATTTCTGGTAAAGCCGGTAATAAATTTGGTTGGATAAATTCAGTCATAACTTGCTTATAGTTTAGAGACGCTGATGTGGTTCAACAGGTTTTCAATGGTCGCATGCATGACATCAACCAGTGGGAAAGGCCAGATACCCACAATCAACACAGCAATAGCTAATAGCGCCAGGAAGAAAAATTCGCGGTGATTAATATCGATCAAAGCTTTCACATTATCGTTAGCCACAGCACCAAAAATGACACGTTTAATCATCCACAGGGTGTAAGCTGCACCAAGAATCAGTGTCGTTGCGGCCAGAAATGCCATCCAGAAACTGGCTTTAAAGGTCGCCAGTATGATCATGAATTCACCGACGAACCCCGATGTTCCCGGTAGGCCAGCATTCGCCATGGCGAAAAAAACCATAAATGCTGCAAACATCGGCATGGTATTGACAACACCGCCGTAGTCAGCTATTTCACGACTATGCATGCGGTCATACATAACACCCACGCAGAGGAACATTGCACCGGAGATAAAGCCGTGTGAAATCATCTGCACCATGCCGCCTTCCAGCGCCAGTGCTGCACCTTGAGTATCGCCATCGCCATTCAAAATGCGAAATACTATAAAGAATCCCAGGGTCACAAAACCCATATGCGCGATTGAAGAATAGGCAATGAGTTTCTTCATATCTTTCTGCACCAGTGCCACGAACCCGATGTACACCACAGCGGTCAGTGACATGGTTAAAATCAGCCAGTCCAGTTCAGCGCTAGCATCAGGTGTTATTGGCAGACTGAATCTTAGAAATCCATAACCACCGATCTTCAACATGATGGCGGCCAGGATTACCGAGCCACCTGTTGGTGCTTCTACGTGAGCATCCGGTAGCCAGGTATGCACCGGCCACATCGGCACTTTAACGGCAAATGCGACCAGGAAAGCGAGGAAGATCAAAATTTGTTCGGTCATGCCGAGTTTCAGATTGTGTAGCTCCAGTATTTCGAAAGTGCCAGACTGGCTATACATATAAATCAGAGCCACCAGCGTCAGAACAGAACCGATAAAGGTATACAGAAAAAACTTCAGTGTTGCATAGATTCGATTAACGCCGCCCCAGATGCCGATAACCAGAAACATTGGGATCAGCATGGCTTCGAAGAATATGTAGAACAGAATCGCGTCCAGCGACGAAAAAGTACCAATCATGAAACCTTCCATAATCAGAAATGCCGCCATGTATTGAGAGACGCGATACTGAATCACCTGCCAGGCCGAAATCACAACGATGATCGTCATAAATGAAGTTAGCAAGATCAAAGGCATGGAAATACCGTCAATACCCAGATAATAATTGATATTGAATTCACTGATCCAGCTGGTCTTTTCGACGAACTGCATCTGATGCGTATTGCTATCAAAACCAGTGAATAACGGAATCGTTAGCAAAAAGGTCACGACAGAAATAAACAATGCAACTTTGCGCGCACTAGCAGGCGCTTTATCACCGACAAATAATGTCAGCATGCCGCCAACAATCGGCAGCCAGACGACAAGACTCAATAATGGCCAGTCTGAAAACATGTTTATTCTTTACCCATAATTATTTTTTTAGTCGCCAAACCAATTCCTTAACCCAGCACAGCCCAACCCAGTAACAGGATAAGACCCGCAATCATCGCGAACGCATATTGATTCAGATACCCGGTCTGAACCACACGAATAAAACCAGAAAACCAGCCAACCAGTTTAGCCGAACCATTGACCATCAAACCATCGATCAACATACCATCGCCGATGCGCCACAGAACATGACCAATGCCACGACTTGTTCCGGCAAAAACAATCTCGTTAAAACGATCGAAATAATATTTATTGTCCAGAATCGTGTGAATTACTTTCAATTTCTGATGGATTTGTTCGGCGATAAACGGATTGACTAAATAGATATACCAGGCCGAAATCACACCCGCTGCAGCAAGATAGACAGCCAGTCCGGTAAAGCCATGTAAAACAAAAGAAAAGGAACCGTGAAAAGTCTGTCCAACTTCAGCAACGCCATCATGTACACTAAATATAGTCAGAGAGTTTTCAAAAAAGCCGGAAAATAATAATGGATCGATGGTAAACCAGCCGATAAAAACAGATGGAATCGCCAGCAAAATCAACGGCACGGTGATCACTTTAGGTGGCTCATGTAAATGCGAACGAGTATGTTCATCAAATCGCTCCTTACCGTGAAAAACCAGAAAGAACATTCGGAAGGAGTAAAATGCTGTGACAAACACACCTAGCAATACCATCAGGTAAGCGAATCCCGACCCTGGCAGCGATGAATGATGTACTGCTTCGATGATCGCGTCTTTTGAAAAGAAACCGGAGAAACCAGGGAAGCCAATCAAGGCCAGAGACCCAATCAGCGACACCCAATAAGTAATCGGCAGATATTTCTTCAACCCGCCCATATTGCGGATATCCTGTTCATGGTGCATGGCGATGATGACAGAACCTGCAGCCAGGAATAACAGAGCTTTAAAGAAAGCATGAGTCATTAAATGGAATATCGCTGCTGAATAAGCTGACGCACCTAAAGCTACCGTCATGTAACCCAACTGAGACAGGGTTGAATAAGCAACGACACGTTTAATATCGTTTTGAACGATACCGATCAGACCCATAAAAAATGCTGTAATCGCTCCAATTACCAATACAAAAGATAAGGCAGCTTCAGATAATTCAAACAGCGGCGACATACGTGCCACCATAAAAATACCGGCGGTTACCATGGTGGCAGCATGGATCAATGCAGAAATAGGCGTCGGGCCTTCCATCGAATCTGGTAGCCAGACATGCAAAGGCACCTGAGCTGATTTACCCATCGCGCCAATAAACAGCAGAATACAGGCAACGCTGATGGCCGACCATTCAACACCTTCAAATATTTCCATATTGGCTTCGACCAGCTTGCCAGCACTGCCGAAAACTTCGTAATAATCGAGCGAACCGGTGTACATCAGGATACAGGCGATGCCCAGCAGGAACCCAAAGTCACCCACACGGTTCACCAGGAATGCTTTCATATTGGCATATATTGCTGTCGGTTTGGTATACCAGAATCCAATGAGTAAATAAGAAACCAGTCCAACCGCTTCCCAGCCAAAAAACAGCTGCAAAAAGTTATTGGACATAACCAGCATCAGCATGGAAAAAGTAAACAGCGAGATATAGCTAAAAAAACGTTGATAACCCGGATCATCACTCATATAACCGATGGTATAGATGTGCACCATCAACGAGACGCTGGTAACGACAACCATCATTAAAGCTGACAAACTATCGATCAAAAAGCCAATTTCAAAGCGGATGCCATCACTGACCATCCAGGTATAAACGCTGGCGTTATAGATAGCGGCTTCATCAATAACCACATCTTTCAAAACAATCAGGGACAAAACAAACGACGTTGCTACGCCGAGAATTGTCACCCAGTGTGAGCCACTGCGGCCAATCTGCTTGCCGAAGAAACCAGCAACGACCGCACCAAACAGGGATGCTAGTGGAATGGTTAGATAGATATTCTCCATGTTTAACCCTTCATCTCACTGATATCATCGACATTAATCGAGCGCTTATTGCGGAATAACACAATTAAAATAGCCAGACCAATCGCAGCCTCAGCGGCGGCAACCGTCAGAATAAAAAATACAAAAACCTGTCCTGCCAGATCATTCAAATAATATGAAAAAGCAATAAAATTCAAATTAACTGCCAACAGCATTAACTCTATCGACATCAGAAGAATGATGATGTTTTTGCGATTGATAATAATGCCTGCAATACTGATGCTAAACAGCAATGCCGCGAGAACTAAAAAATGGCTGAGAGATAAAGTCATTATTCTTCTTTTGTGGCCGGCATTTTTACGATGCGAAGACGATCCTGCTTCCGCACCTTGATTTGTTCCGAAGGATTCTGGTAACGAGTTTCTGCGCGTTTACGCATGGTTAGCGAAATAGCGGCAATAATAGCCACCAGTAATATTACCGCAGCAATTTCAAAGGCAAAGACATAGTCAGTATAAAGTACCGAACCCAGAGCAGTTGTATTGCTATAATCAGCGGGCTTAGGGGCGGGTAAGGAGATATAATCCAGTGAGAAAAAATCACCCGAAATCACGCTATACATCAACAAAAACAAAACCACTGCCATGCCTATACCAATCGGCAGGAATCGAATAAACCCCTGACGTAATTGTTCAATATTGATATCCAGCATCATCACCACAAACAGAAACAACACCATCACCGCACCGACATAAACCAGTACCAGAGAAATGGCGAGGAACTCAGCCTCCAGCAGCATCCAGATAATGGCACTATTGAAAAAAGTCAGCACCAGAAATAGTGCGGCATGCACGGGGTTTCTCGCCGTCACTACTGCTATTGCTGAGACCAGCATAAACAGTGCAAAAATGTAAAAAACAAAAGACTCAATCATGGTTTGATTCTCATTCTTTCATCCGCTAACGATAAGCCGCATCGGCTGAACGATCAGCTGCGAGTTGGGCTTCGTACTTGTCACCAATTTCCAGCAGCTTTTCTTTGGTCATGATATTTTCACCACGATTCTCAAAGTGATACTCAAAAATATTGGTCTCTACAATCGAATCCACTGGACAGGCTTCTTCACAGAAACCACAGTAAATGCATTTGAACAGGTCGATATCATATCGTGTGGTTCGTCTGGTGCCGTCTTCACGTTGCTCAGACTCAATGGTAATCGCCAGTGCCGGACAAACCGCTTCACACAATTTACAGGCAATGCAGCGTTCTTCGCCATTGGCATATCGGCGTAGTGCATGCAGACCTCGAAAACGCGGGCTGATTGGTGTTTTTTGCTCGGGATACTGAATAGTAAATTTCTTTTTGAAAAAATATTTACCCGTCACGCTCAAGCCTTTGAGCAACTCAAAAAAGGTAAAGCTCTTTAGATAGAATTGAATTTTGGCAATCATCTTATGACACCGCCCATGGTCCAATTTTGTAGTAAACGGCAATACCTTCTACCGTAAGCCAAACTATAGTTACCGGAATTAAAACTTTCCAGCCCAGACGCATAATCTGGTCATAACGATAACGCGGGAAGGTTGCACGAAACCACAGGAACAACAACATAAAAAAACTGGTCTTGAAGAATAGCCAGAAAATGCTATCTCCAATCAGACTCGGAATTGGCGATAACCAGCCGCCAAAAAACATCAACGATGTCAGCATTGCGATGAGGATCATATTGGCGTATTCCGCCAGGAAAAATACAGCGAAAGTCATGCCTGAATATTCCACATGGAAACCAGCAACTATCTCTGACTCACCCTCAGCAACATCAAAAGGGGCACGATTGGTCTCCGCGACACCAGCGATCAGATAAACCATAAATAAAGGAAATAATGGTACAAATAACCATTGACTCAAACCGCCACTTTGAGCATTAACAATATCGCCAAGATTAAGGCTGTTACCTACCATCAACACACCTACAAGCGCAAAACCCATGGCGATTTCATAAGCCACAATCTGAGCGGCGCTACGCATAGCTCCAAGTAGTGCATATTTAGAATTAGAAGCCCAGCCAGCGATAATAACGCCATAAACACCAACAGAAGTCATCGCCAGAATGTACAACAGACCCGCATTGATATCGCTAAATACCATGGTGTCATTGAACGGTATAACCGCCCAGGCCGCCATAGAGGGTGCAAAAGTGATCACCGGAGCAATAAAAAACAAATACTTATTAGATTTAGTCGGGAGGATGATCTCTTTGAACATCAACTTGAACATATCAGCAAACGGCTGAAGCAGTCCTTTCGGCCCAACTCGGTTGGGGCCAATTCGAACTTGCATATAACCGATAACCTTGCGCTCGGCATAAGTGTAATAAGCCACAACCACAAATAAAGGCACCAGGATAATCACGGCAAGTAATACAGTTCCCAACAAAAATTGAAACCAGTCAGGCCAGAAATATTGCATCCATTCGGGCAGGAAATCGACAAATGCTGAAATGAAGTCTCTCATGACAGCTTTTCAAGTTTAATGGTGCCGAAACTGCCCGACAAATCTTTAACTGCTTCTATGCCCTGCGGCAACCAGGCACAACCCGTCGGAACGCCTTCATTGAGTAAAACCGGTAATACCGCATTAGCGCCATTCTGCTTGACCTGCACTTGCTGGCAATTACTCAGTCCAAGCTTTTCTGCCTGCTCAACATTGATCATTAAACATGAGTTGCTAAGATTGTTCTCAGTCAACTGTAATGGCTCGGAGCGACGGCTGAGCTGGTCTGATGAAAACATTACGCTGGAACCGATCATTTGTAATGACCGTGGACGCGAAGGTAATTTAGTTAAGCCCGAGCTGATTGAAACCAGGTTATTTAATTCGATATCACGGCATTTTTCTTTAAGTTCATCACGAACATCACTCGAATCCAGATATTCAAAGTCATCACCTGGCAGTAAAACCTGACCCAAAGAAGCGAGAATTTTCCAGCCAGGGCGAGCTTCTTCCTGTGGTCTCACACACCCTTTGAAGCTTTGCCAGAAACCTTCGATATTGACGAAAGTGCCCGATGTTTCAGTGAATGCTGCCATTGGTAAAATGACGTCGGCATTTTGCTCGATGAATTGATTGCTAAAACTATTAATCGCGACAATGAAATCATTGTTGCTTCGAATTTGCTCTGAAATATCAGTACCACTGATATCCAGAGCCGGATCTAGACCCATCAATAAAAGCATCTGATGAGGTTCAGTTAAAATCTGGGTTGTATTTTGTCCCTCTTTTTCAGCTGCCTGACCCGCCTCAACTCTATGAGGTAATACTCCGGCAAGAGATGCACCAGCGCTATTGGACGAATCGGACAAATAACCCAGAGTTGAACTACTCATACTTGATACCGCCTCAGCTAGCTGCTGAATTAGAGACAGGTAAGGGCTAGATATCGCCTGTTGTCCTACAATAACAGCAGATTGTTCCCCATTGATCAGAGACTTGGCAATTGCATTATGTTCTTTGCTGGCTTTGGTTTTGCCCAGAATTTTTGTTAGTGCAGCAGAGAGTTTAGTTTTAGTTTTACTGGCGAGAGCCACGACAATCGCGGCCAGATCGGACACCAATTGTTCTGCATTGCCGGTAATTTCCTGCAACTGATCAAAATTGTACAAACCTCCAACATGCACCAGTGTAGAAATCTCGGCACTATTTTGGACAACGGCCTTACGCAAACGATGCGCAAGAATGGGCTGTTCGTGGCGCAGATTACCGGCAATAACCAGACAGGCATCCAGCGATTCCAACGATTCAATCGAACGACCCAACCAGGGCATAACCGGCGCAGTATCCTGTGCAGAAAAATCGCTCTGCCTGACTCTATGATCCAGATTATTAGAACCCAGACCGCGGAATAACTTCTGTGTCAGATATAACTCTTCCAGAGTGGACTGTGGACTGATCAACGCAGCAACACTACTGCCGTCTTTTTTGGCATCTTTATTCGCAGCAGCAGAGAATTTTTCAACTACTACATTGATTGCAGTTTCCCAATCGACTGTCTGCCACTCGCCGTCTTTTCTAAGTCGTGGTAGCCGAATTCGGTCTTCATGATTAATTGCTGTGTAACTGAAACGATCACGATCAGAAATCCAGCATTCATTAATCGATTCATTATCTCGAGGCACAACGCGAATAACATCATTATTTCGCGTGTGTACATAAATGTTAGAACCGACACAATCATGCGGCGCAATTGAAGCATGCTGGCTCAACTCCCAGGGACGAGAAGTGTAACGTGATGGTTTGGCCGTGAGCGCACCAACCGGGCAAATATCAATTACATTACCCGACATTTCTGAAGTCACAGCCTTTTCAATGTAAGTTCCTATTTCAACATTCTCACCTCGGCCGGTGAGTCCCAATTCAGGTAAACCGGCAATTTCGTCACCAAAACGTACACAACGAGTGCAGTGGATGCAGCGGGTCATTTCCATCGAAATCAATGGTCCGATGTCTTTATCCCTGACCACGCGTTTCTGTTCGGTGTATTGCGATACACCTTCGCCGTAACCCATGGCAACATCCTGCAGTTCACACTCACCGCCCTGATCACAAATTGGGCAGTCCAGTGGATGGTTGATCAACAGGAATTCCATAGTTGATTTTTGTGCAGCAATAGCACTGCTGGAACTGGTTTTAACTACCATGCCATCGTTACATGGCGTCGCGCAGGCAGGCATAGGTTTGGGCGCTTTTTCGATTTCAACCAGACACATCCGGCAGTTGGCAGCAACCGTCAGTTTTTTGTGGTAACAGAAACGAGGAATGTTAATGTTGTTATCATCCGCAACATCAATCAGCATAGCACCAGGTTTTGCCTGAAACTGCTGACCATTAATCGTGACTGTAATTAGATCGCTCATATTTTCTAGGTATCAAGCATCGAACGTTTGTGTTCGACATAATATTCAAATTCTGGGCGGAAGCTTTTAATAAAACTCCACACCGGCATTGCCGCAGCATCGCCCAATGCGCAAATCGTACGCCCTTCAATCTTGTGTGAAACCTCTTCGAGTTTGACAATATCTTCCGGATTTCCCTTGCCGTCAATAATCCTCGTCAACATGCGGTATAACCAACCCGTTCCTTCTCGACAAGGGGTGCATTGACCACAAGATTCCGAAAAATAAAACCGTGAGATTCTGTGTAGTGCTTTGACCATATCGGTAGTTTCATCCATCACAATAACCGCACCGGAACCTAACATTGAACCTGCTTTGGCTATCGAATCGTAATCCATCGTACAAGCCATCATGTCTTCGCCAGTAAGTACGGGTACAGATGAACCACCGGGAATTACTGCTTTAAGTTGATGGCCGTCTCTGACACCACCTGCCATTTCGAGAAGCTCTTTAAATGGTGTGCCCATATTAATCTCGAAATTGCCGGGAGAATTCAGGTGCCCGGACATAGAAAACAGCTTTACGCCGCCATTGTTAGGGATACCAAAATTAGCAAACCATTCACTGCCATTGCGAATAATCGCAGGTACTGAAGCAAGGGATTCTGTATTATTGATCGTCGTTGGTTTGCCATATAAACCAAAGTTTGCCGGGAATGGCGGTTTAAAACGTGGTTGACCTTTTTTGCCTTCCAGAGATTCCAGTAATGCTGTTTCTTCACCGCAGATATAAGCACCTGCTCCGAGTGTGGGATAAAGATCGAAGTCAATGCCACTACCGAGAATGTCTTTACCCAGATAGCCTTGCTCGTAAGCTTCTTTCAAGGCCTGTTCAAAACGAATGCAGGGCTCATCCATAAACTCACCACGCATATAGTTGTAACCGACGGTTGCACCCATACTGTAACCGGCGATCATCATGCCTTCGATCAGGGCATGGGGATTAAACCGTAATATATCTCGATCTTTGCAGGTACCAGGCTCTGATTCGTCCGAATTACACACCAGGTATTTTTGTCCTGGTGCCTTACGAGGCATGAAACTCCATTTCAAACCAGTAGGAAAACCCGCACCACCACGACCACGAAGTCCGGAAGCTTTTACCGTTTCGATTAAATCATCCGGCGAAATTTTTTCATCAACAATCTTTTTAAGTGCTTTATACCCGCCCGATTTGACATAACTGTCCATCGACCAGGGCTGGTCATATTGCAGGGTAGCGAAGCAGACTTCATTAGCCATGATCTCTACTCCAGTCCATCCAGAATTTCATCAATCTTTTCAGGCGTGAGATTCTCATGATAAACATGATTAACCTGCATCATCGGTCCGCCGGCACAGGCGGCCAGACACTCTTCTTCGGGTTTTAGAAAATACTTGCCATCGGCTGTGCTTTCACCGATTTTTATGCCGAGTTTGTTTTCGATATAATCTACTACCTTTTCAGAACCCATTAACATGCAGCTTATGTTGGTACAAATTGCAATATTATGACGACCGACTGGTTTGGTTTCATACATTGAATAAAAAGAAGCAACTTCGTAAACATGAATCGGTGCCAAACCTAGATATTCGGCAACAGCGTCCATCAATTCTGTCGTCAGATAACCCTGATTCTGATGTTGCGCGACGGATAAAGCGCCAAGTACCGCAGAACGCTTATTTTCCTCAGGAAATTTTTCGATACAGCCATCGATTTCTTCAATCGTGTGGTCTGATAAAACATCAGACTTCACGGTAGTTTTCTCCAGAGTATTTTTCTTTATTGAACTCATTAGCGATCAATCTCACCGAAAACAATATCTTGTGTGCCAATAATCGCAACCACGTCAGCCAGCATATGACCAACCGCCATTTCATTCATCGCAGATAAATGTGCAAAGCCCGGTGCACGTACTTTCATGCGATAGGGTTTATTTGAACCATCCGAAACCAGATATACACCAAGCTCTCCCTTGGGATGCTCAATAGCGGTATAAACCTGACCCTCTGGCAAACAGTAACCTTCGGTAAACAGTTTAAAATGATGAATCAGGCCTTCCATATCGGCTTTTAATTCTTCGCGACGCGGTGGCGCTACTTTATGATTTTCAGTCATGACCAGACCTGGGTTTTTTCGTAACCAGTCAATGCACTGTTTGATAATATTGTTGGATTGACGCATCTCTTCCATGCGTACCAGATAACGATCATAACAATCGCCATTTGTGCCAACCGGAATGTCAAAATCCATTTCTGCATAAACCTCATAGGGCTGTTTTTTACGCAGATCCCACTCAACACCTGAACCACGCAGCATCGGGCCAGTAAAACCGAGTTGAAAAGCACGTTGTTCGGAAACTACACCAATGCCAACTGTGCGCTGTTTCCAGATTCTGTTATCGGTCAGTAGTGTTTCGTATTCATCAACATAGGTCGGAAACCTGTTGGTGAAATCTTCAGTAAAATCGAGCAGGCTACCCTGACGGTTTTCGTTCAGCGAATCCGCGTCTTTTTTGCTACGCCAGCGGCTTTCCTGGTATTGCGGCATACTATCTGGTAAATCACGGGCGACACCGCCGGGGCGATAATAGGTTGCATGCATTCGTGCGCCGGAAACCGCTTCATACAAGTCCATTAAATCTTCTCGCTCGCGAAAGGCGTAGAGGAACATGGTCATAGCGCCTACATCGAGCGCGTGGGTACCGATCCACATCAGGTGATTTAAAATTCTTGTAATTTCGTCAAACATGACCCGGATATATTGCGCACGGATTGGAATCTCCAGATCCAGCAGCTTTTCGATAGCCATCACATAACCATGCTCATTACACATCATCGAGACGTAATCGAGTCGATCCATATATCCGATGGTCTGGTTGTATGGTTTAGATTCTGCCAGTTTTTCTGTTCCGCGATGTAGCAGACCAATATGTGGATCAGCGCGTTCAATAACTTCACCGTCCATTTCAAGAACCAGACGCAAAACACCGTGAGCCGCTGGATGTTGCGGACCAAAATTTAAAGTGTAGTTCTTAATCTCAGGCATCTGGTGAAGCCTCTTCCTCATTTTCAGACGAGTCATCTGCAATATAGCGGTGGTCTTCTCTTATGACTTTTGGCACCAGAACTCGTGGTTCGATACTGACAGGTTGGTATATGACGCGCTTCTTTTCCGGATCATAACGCATTTCAACATTGCCAATTAACGGGAAATCTTTGCGGAAAGGATGACCAACAAAACCATAGTCGGTCAAAATTCGGCGTAAATCAGGGTGGTTGGAGAACAGGATGCCGAATAAATCAAAAGCTTCACGCTCGTACCAGTTTGCAGAAGACCAGATTTCGACCACACTTGGAATCACGGGGAAATCATCATTTTCAGCGTAAACGCGTAAACGCAAGCGGCTATTATGGGAATAGGAAATCAATTGATAAATTGCCGCGAATCGTTTGCCGGATTCACTCACTGGCTCCAGTTCATCACCAAATTGCAAGCGACCCATGGTAACGCTTGCATCAACTCCTCGACTAAATCCGGTAGCGCTGGAATCATCGGTAACCCATTCGCTGACGCCATATTGTGAATAATCGATGCCGGAGATATCGGATAATTGTACAAAAGCAAATTCTGCCTTATCTCGTAAATCTGTAGCGACAGCACTAAGATTTTCAGGCTTTATATCCAGAGTAATTTCGTTAAATGCAACTTCACAAGTCTGTATTTTATCGCCGAAGGCAGCCTGCAGAGCTTGCGCTCTTATTTCTAATGATGAAGACATATTAGCGGGCTATAGTATTGGTTCGTTTTATTTTATTTTGTAACTGGATAATGCCATACAGCAGAGCTTCAGCCGTTGGTGGACAGCCTGGCACATAGACATCGACCGGCACCACGCGATCACAACCACGTACAACAGCATACGAATAGTGGTAGTAGCCACCGCCATTCGCACAGGAACCCATGGAGATAACCCACCGCGGTTCAGCCATTTGATCGTAAACTTTACGCAGTGCTGGGGCCATTTTATTAACCAGCGTACCTGCCACGATCATGACATCTGACTGTCGCGGACTAGGGCGAAACAGGATGCCGAAACGATCCAGATCATAACGAGAGGCACCTGCCTGCATCATCTCAACCGCACAACAGGCCAGACCAAAAGTCATCGGCCACATCGAACCAGTCCTCGCCCAGTTGATCAGCTTATCGGCAGTGGTAGTAATGATTCCTTCTTCGAAAACGCCTTCTATTCCCATTCCAGCGCTCCTTTTTTCCACTCATAAATAAAGCCAATGACCAGCACAAGCAGGAAGATTCCCATAGCCAGTAGACCAAAAGTGCCAATCTGGTCCAGCGCTACCGCCCAGGGAAACAAAAATGCGATCTCAAGATCAAAAATGATAAACAGGATAGCGACCAGATAATAACGGATATCAAACTTCATTCGGCAATCTTCGAAGGCTTCGAAACCACATTCGTAAGGTGAATTTTTTTCTGCGTCTGGGCGAGAAGGCCCGAGCAACTTTCCGAGGATAATAAACACAGAACCCATCATGATCGTTATCATCATAAAGATTAAAATGGGTAAGTAGTTACCTAACATTTGTGTGCATACCCCTGTTATTATCGTTTTGGTTTCTAGCGGCAATTTCCCGACAAAAAATCAGGACTCTTTCACAGCCAGGTGAAGTCTATTGAGATTCAGATTTTTAGTCAAGAAAAGAGAGCGAAGGATTTAAGATCACCTGTTTTTATCTAGCGCAATAGCACCTAAACTTACAGTATTATTAGTTGCTCCAGCGGAAACTGTACTAATTTGGCTTACCATGGCAGCGTTTAAATTTTTTCCCTGAGTTACAGGGACAAGCTTCGTTACGCCCTACTCTTCTGCCATTGTAGCTGGGGGTTATGGATGAACCAGGGTCTTTTTTTACGACTTGAATGGGCCGTTTATCTTCAGGTCGGATCGTTGAATTTTGTACCCAGTCAATAATCAGATGAATACGATCTTCATCACTTCGATTCTCAACTTCATGCAGGGTCGCATTGTTGATTTCCCACATTTCGCCCTCCCTTAAATACTTTTCTTCGCCACCAATTTTAAAGATGATCTTATCGTTGGTGATAATTGGAATATGAATGCGATTACACTTCAACAGACTGAACAGGCCATCTGTATGGGCATCTATTGTTCCGCCTGCTTCAAGCCTTGCAAATAGTGCGCGTACAATATAACCATTGCGCCCATAAATTTCTGCGATGATATCAAAAACAGGTTTGAGTTCTTTCCTGAACTGCGTGTAAAGTTCCTGATAAGTGGGATTGTAGTGACGAAAGTCTGCGTCGTGGATCAATAGCAGTGCCTGGGTCTGTTTGTGGACGTCATAGGTTTCTTCCCGACCCGAATTATGCCAGCTACGCTCGGGAATTTTCGCCAGCTTCTTTTTGATGAATTCCAGGTCAATATTCGACTTAATCATCAAAAAGTTGTTAGATTTTCCTGACAGTTTCTGAAAGGAATCATTTTTTCCACCAATCTGTATTGTTGGAAAGCTTATAGCTTTCTCGGACGAATCATCAGCTTCAAAACAGTAGCCATATTTGTCTATCAGTAACTTTTCCTTTTTAGCTACTAAATCTCGCAACTCATCGTCGTAATATTTGGAATAATGACTATGTCGCGATTCATTTATTCGTGGCGTGCTATTAAACTTTTCCTGCAGCGCATCAACTTCTTCTACGCCCAGTTTCTTCATGATAGAGAGGAACTCTTGCTGCAGGTTTTCAAAGCGACCGATAAGCAACGCTTGCCGATCTATATCTCCATGCATTCGAATAAACTGCCAGCTGTAATAACCCATATCAGGACTGGACATCTGGCGAATATTGTCCTTTGTTAATCCTACTCCCTGGTTGCCCTCCAATGAATCGGGCAGAATATGAATTAGTGCATTGCGATAATTCTGACTACGTTGATCGTCAGAACATAGATTGATCAGGTTTTTAATGGTTTGTCTGTAACCTGCCTGCAAACCATCAGAAACAATAAAAAATAACGGGTTGCTCACTTCCGGGCGGGTATTAAATGCATACCATGAGATATACCAATCCCATGGATTTCTAACCATACCAATTACCGGCAAGTCGCGGTACCTGGATGGCAACATTTTATAAGGATAGTGATAACCGATGTGATTAAAACTGGGGATACATTGTTCGATAATATAACCCAGTGATTGACCGCCAGTTTTGTGCATGTGAACAAAAACAAATTTATCAGTAGTGATCATATATTTTGGTCCTTCAATGGTTAATTGTTGCCATAAGTAGGTAAGCTAGCGGTAATAGACAGCGTTAGATAAATTTATTCAAACTTCGAATCGCAGACGACCGACTGATCATCTGCCGAAAATTAGCGAGGTCCTTGCGCTTAATGAGGGTTGCCTCATCTAATGCAGACTTAAATTCATCTGATTTCAAAATTGAAACGTATCTATCGACAATGTTAGAAATTGGCTCATAGGGTAATTCGCAGGCATATCCATATTGTCGAGTCGCTTCTTTTGAAATGTCCGAAGGATTAGGGGTAGCATCACACAGGTCAAATGACATGTGCAGGCTATACTTACTTGATGTAATGCAACGATGTGGTACTCCTGCTCGCAAATACAGTGCATCTCCCGGGCGTGTGGTTATCTCCTGCATGACTGGCCCCAACTGTTGTTCAGTCAAATTCTGAATTTCTGAATATCGCCGTTGCTGTGGTTCGAATAATTGCCAGGTTTTTTTGCCGTCGAGCTGAATAACAAGAACATCGTCAGCATCACAGTGGCCAATATAAGCTTCATTATCAATTTGGGAGAAGAACGCAACACTGTTTGCTATCACACAGGGTAAGGAGTCGTCCAGTTTTGTAACAAAAGCATTAATGCCCTGGTCCAGAATATCTATACCCTCCAGCACCACTGCGGCACCTTTGTTGATTTCAGCAGCGAGCACTTCTTTATCCATAAACTGTAAATTCCTGCCTTGTACTGTTTTACTGAAAAATGTTTTTTCAAGCTCTACTCTGGCACCGTCAGTTGTAACGTGTACCCATTCAGGGCGAAGCAGTGGATTGTTTAAGTGCTGTTGTAAATCCTTTACGGTGAAGAAACCTGGTTTTTCAATGACACCAGATCCATAACCGAAGATTTCAGGAAGATCCTGTCGTTGCTTATAATAAAATTCGAGTAGCGATTGTAGTTCTTTGTGCATTTTTTGTTTCATATTAAATACCGGTAAATACGGCTACATTATCAAATATCGGATGTCTACACATCCTGCACGGATAACCTAAGAACAATGACCGGAAATGAAACGAGGCAATCTGTGAAGATGCAGGAATTATAAAAGCTATATTTCAGAATAACTAGCCAGTTTCTTTGTGATACGACTTAAAGTCATTTTCATTTATCGTCGCTAAAAACCGCAAGAATACGCGGGTAATAAAAACCCAGACTAATTGCCCGTAACACCATAAACAAACTTAAACCCAAAAACAGACCATGATTACCCAGCCAGGGTACCAACGGAATCAACAATGCCAGATATATCACCATCGACAGTATCATAGCGTTACGCATTTCTCGGGTGTGACCCGTACCGATAAAAATGCCGTCGAGTTGAAAACTCCAGATTGATACCAGGGGAGAGATAATCATCCAGGGCAAATAAGCTGTCGCAGTATCGAGAACCTCGGTTATGTTGGTAAACAATCCAAGAAGAAAATTGCCCAACAAAAAATAAATCAGGCTAATGATAACTGCGATGATCATTGCCCAAAAACTGGTTAAAAATACCGCACGTTTAAATATATCTCGGTTCCTGGCACCATAAGCGCTGCCCGCCAATGCCTCGGCGGCATGCGCAAAACCATCAAGTCCATAAGCCATAATAGTTTGCAGGTGCAATAAAATAGCATTTGCTGCCAGCATCACTTCGCCCATATGTGCACTTTGTGCGGTGAAGTATGCGAATGAAAAGATTAAACACAACGTTCGAACAAAGATATCACCATTCGCACGCATCAGCGCCAATAGTGCCTGCCGATCAAATAAACGTTGGCGATTGAATTTTTCGATGGCAGCTTTGATAGGTGCTCGCCACAAATAAAACCCAAAAACTGCAGCCAGATACTCGGCGATCAAGGTCGCCATTGCCACACCCTCCACACCGAGGTCGAAACCGATTACAAATAACAGATCGAGCAGCACATTGGTGATATTGAGAACCAACTGCAAGGCAAACGCATAACGCGTTTTTTGCATGCCGATAAAAACGCCTGTGAATACATAAGTACACAGCGTAGCTGGTGCACTCCAGATGCGGATATAAGCATAATTGCTGGTCATTTGTTCGATGCGCTCACTGCTATCAAGCAAGTAAAGCGATAATTCGATCAATGGCTTAGCTAATAGAATGGTGAGGCTGCCGAGTACCAGTGCCAGCAATAAAACTCGTAATAAGGTATCCGCTAAGGCCTGCTGGTCACGGGCGCCGTAGGCACGAGCGATAAACCCGGTCGTGCCCATACGCAGGAAACCAAAACTCCAGTAAATAAAGCTGAATATTAATGCTCCGAGTGCTACCGCACCTATCGCTGCAGGTTCGGGTAAATGGCCAACTACGGCAGTATCAACCGCACCTACTAAGGGCACAGATACATTCGATAGCATAATAGGTCCGGCCAGCATCCAGACCTGGCGATGGCTTAGAGAGTTAGCTGTATTTGGCTTTTGCATTCACATCTCAGCAAAAAACCAGGAATTAACTAACTAATCAAATCCAGAGCATTATCTAAAGTTTCCAGAGTACGGTCTATATTATGCAGTTTATCAAGACCAAACAGACCCAGGCGGAAAGTCTTGTAATCATCCGGTTCATCGCATTGTAATGGTACGCCAGCGGCTATCTGGATTCCCAGGGCTGAGAACTTGCTACCATTTTGAATACCATCATCTCCGGTATAACAAACCACTACTCCTGGTGCTCCAAAACCTTCAGCCGCGACACTTTTAATTCCCTTGCTGGCGACTAATTCTCGAACCCTTTTGCCGAGTTCCTGTTGCTCAGCTTTGACCTTGTCGAAGCCGTATTCCTCGGTTTCCTGTATGACATCGCGAAAACGTCGAAGAGAATCGGTTGGCATGGTCGCATGATAGGCATGACCACCATTTTCATAGGCCTGAATAATCGACAGCCACTTGTTCAGGTCACAGGCGAAGCTGGTACTGGTTGTAGATTCCATTCGTTTCAGTGCCTGCGAACTTAACATCACTAGTCCACAACAGGGTGAGCCGCTCCAGCCTTTTTGTGGTGCGCTGACTAGAATATCAACACCACTAGCCTGCATATCAACCCAAAGGGTGCCTGAGGCGATACAGTCGAGCACGAACAATCCACCAACTGCATGGGTAGCATCAGCAACTGCCTTGACATAATCATCTGGCAGCAGAATGCCGGAAGACGTTTCTACGTGAGGGGCAAACACCATATCAGGCTTTTCAGATTGAATGGCTTTCACTACTTCTTCAATTGGAGCCGGAGCAAATGCCGCCTCAGAGCCTGTCTCGACAGGACGAGCCTTCAGCACGGTCGAACTGGAAGGAATATTGCCCATGTCAAAAATTTGCGTCCAGCGAAAACTAAACCAGCCATTCCTTATCACCAGACATTTCTTATCAGTGGCAAATTGTCGCGCAACGGCTTCCATACCGAATGTGCCACTACCCGGTACAATGACAACAGCTTCAGCGTTATAGACCCGCTTTAAGGCGCTGGATATATCATTCATAACGCCCTGAAAAGACTGAGACATATGGTTGAGTGAACGGTCAGTGTAAACCACGGAATATTCGAGTAAACCTTCCGGGTCGATATCTGTTAGTAAGCCAGGCATAACGTTTTATCCTAAAATATTGGAGATTAGAAGAGGCGTCTTTTTATCCTTTCCTGAAGTTAAAGTAAATAGGATTTAAAAAAATTTACTCATGTCGTAACGCATCAACTGGGTGTAATTTTGCTGCCCGTCGTGCCGGTAAGTACCCTGATAAAATTCCGGTAATAATCGAAACAATTATAGCCAATAGAATAATATTGATACTGGGCGTGAGCGGAAAGCCGGTTAAATGAGCCAGGACTACACTCAAAGCGCCGCCTAAAATCAGACCAGCAGTTCCACCGATTAAAGCAATAAAAATCGCTTCGATTAAAAATTGCCACAGAATGTCTTTTTCCCTGGCGCCCATCGCTTTGCGTAGGCCAATTTCTTTTGTTCTTTCGAGCACTGATGTGCCCATGATATTCATGATGCCCATACCTCCTACCAACAGTGAAATAGAAGCGGCGACGATTCCAATCATTTCGACACCGTTTAGAATCCGATTGGTCGTTGTAATATATTTCGCCATAGTTTCATGGGTGTAATCAAACTGTTTTTTATGTGCTCTTTTTAGAGTGCTCGCCACCTGCCTGGCAGCTGTTTCGGCAACTGCCAAAGATAAAACACGAATGCGCAGGAAATTAATTTTTTTATCACCATTGTGTTTTTGCAATGTTGTATATGGAATCAGAATTCTGTTATTAGCATCCTGCCCACCGGCTGAACCGATGCTGGACAGAAAATCCCGACTCTTTTCTTTTAACACACCAACTACAGTATATTTTTTCAGACCAATACGAAATTTATTTCCGACCGGATTGCTGGATCCAAAAATATCTTTGGCTACCGTGGGACCGATAACTGCCGCCGCTCGACGTAGGCTGATATCTCCACTTTGAAGGAATCGCCCGTGGCTTAGTTTATCGTTGGCAATTTCTGAGAAAACGGCATTGACTCCTTTTATTGTGGCATTGCTATACCGATTATGTGTCTGAATGATCAATGTGTCGTCCGGTCGAACTACGGGTGAAAATGCATCTATACCTTCACAACAACTCTGCAGTAACAGCAGATCCTTGTTTTCAATGCCACTACCTCTGCGTGTTCTACGATTTGGGTCCTTTTCATTATAGTGTCGATATACCCAGACTGATTTCAAACCAAAGGTTTCCAGCTCTCTGAAGATCAGGTGATTACCACCTTTGCTGATCGTACTAACCGCGATTACAGCGGCAATTCCAATCATGATGCCGAGGATGCTTAACAGAGTCCGGGTACGATTATCCTTCAGCGCTCTTAAGGCCTCTCCGAAATAATCAATCAATCGTGTAATCACACTATTTTCCCATCCTGCATGAAAATACGCCGTGATGCATAGTTAGCAATATCCTGCTCATGGGTAACCATGACAATGGTTTTACCCAACTCATTCAGCTGCTTAAACAGTTCCATGATTTCCTTGCCATTCTGACTGTCCAGGCTGCCGGTGGGTTCATCCGCCAACAACACTTCGGGAGAGGTCACCAGCGCCCGGGCGATGGCAACGCGTTGTTGCTGACCACCGGATAACTGGGTAGGTAGATGGCCAAGACGGTCCTGCAAACCGACATTTGTGAGTGCTGCAATCGCTTTTATCCGTCGCTGTCTGGCCGGTATAGCTGAATAGATCAAAGGCAGTTCAACATTACGAATAATATCGATACGGGGCAGCAGATGGAAAGACTGGAAGATAAAGCCGATATGTTTATTTCTTAATCGAGCCAGCTTGTCAGAGTTGGCTTTGCTGACATCAAATTCAACTAACTGATACTGACCTTGATCAGACCTGTCCAGACATCCCAGGATATTCATCAGCGTGGTTTTGCCAGAACCGGACGCACCCATGATCGCGACAAATTCACCCTGGTTAATGGTCAAACTGATATTGTTTAGCACCTCCAGGTTCAACTCGCCCATAGGGTATGATTTATAGACATGGGACAAAACGATGACGGCGTCCATTTATTCGACGATCACTAATTGCCCCTGAGTAAAGGGAATCTCCTGGGTTATGGCGATTCTTTCATCGTTTTCAAGTTTGGTAGTAATTTCAAAGTGAGTGATGTCTTCAATGCCGATTGAGATATCTCTCAACTCAATTTGATTTGATTCATCAACAATCGCAATTTGTTTACTGTCCTTATTCTCGATCAATACTGAGTAGGGTACTTTTAAAACTTCAGGTTTATATTCCAGCACAAGTTCTACATCAATCTGCTGGCCTAGTATTAGCGGTGGCGCTTCTTTACTCAGTGTCAAACGTGCAGTAAACGAGTTGAGGGCTTCATTGTCTTTTTTAGATACAGCAGGAGCCAGCCAGTGGATTTTCTCAATCCAGGTACGTTCTGGCCAGGCATCGGATGTCAGATTGGCTGGCAGATCAATCTTTATCAGTCCACGATCACTGGAATCTATATTGACCTCAATTTCTCGACCATCCAGAGCGACCAGTGTAAACAGTGATGTCCCGGCTTCTACCCACTGACCCACTTCAGTAGTTTTTTCTGTGATAACGCCACTAAAAGGTGCGGTCACATCGTATTTTTCGCGCTGGATCTGCGCAATCGTGTATGCCGACTTGCTCACTTTTAACTGCGCTTTCGAAATTCGCCATTCGGTTTGCGTATCGTCGATCTGTTGCTGTGAAACACTGCCTGCTGAACCCATATTTAACAGTCGATCCAGAGTATTTCGCGCCAGTTTTGATTTTTGCGTGGCAAGGTCTTCTTCAGCCTGTAAACGTAACAGTTCAGCATCGGCTTCACGCCGATCAAAGCGCGCTAATATCTGACCTTGTTTGACAATCTGACCTTTGGCTATTTTCATCTCGGTGATTTGGCCGTTTACCAGCGCAGATAATGTCACGGTTTTGTCATTAATGACCTTTCCGGTGAGGTTGATGACATTACTGATATCACCTCGTTCAGCGGTAATTATCGAGACTGTTTTTATATCAGTCGGTTTAACCTGCCAGTAAATAGCGCCTGCAAAAACCATGGAAATTAATAACAAAAATAACGTTCTAAACATAGGGTTGTGAATAAAAAAGAAAACTGAAATTATTGCATAGACTTTCGTGATTCAACTGATTTTTCCAGGTTTAACACAATTGGGGAGCACCAGCCTTGTTGACATTTCGTCCGTAAATCATAGATTCAATTCCTGCCCAATAGGCTGCGGCTTCACACATTGGGCATGGTCGGGATGAAGAATACAGAATAGCGCTGGTTAAATCCCGATTGTTAAGCCGCTCAGACGCATCCCGGATAGCCGACATTTCTGCATGCCCGGTAGGATCCTGATCTATGATTACACGGCTATAAGACTGGCCGATTATTACATCGCCTATTACAACCACAGCACCATAGTCCTGATCTCCATACTCAATCGCCAATCTGCGCATTTCAAATGCACGGTGAATAAATTCTTTATGCCCTGGCATTTTTGGTTGAATGATCTGTTTTTGTGTTTGCCTGGAGGGTAGCGTTGCTGCGGAAAGAAGTGGTGAACACAAAACCGCATCGACACCAAGAAAGGTGACTAACTGACGCCTGGTAAGGCTGGTTAACTTGCCACTTTGAATATTGGCTTTTTTCATTTCGTCCGCCACAGCTAGTCCTATATTAGGTTTCTTACTTCAATTCTTTTCATCTGAGAATTCTATGGACCAATGTGAACCATCACAGTACGGTTTATTCTTTGATGCACCGCAACGACATAGTGTGTATTGCTCATTTAGCGCACCCTCTCCTGCCTGACTATCGAGAAGGCTGGCCCCACCACTAATGACATAAGGACCATTTGGTGCAATAAAGATAGTCGGCTCGGCACTTTGTTCTTTTTGATCGACACCATTAATTGAATAGCTTAGAGCACCTGACGGGCACTTGTTAACAATTGCAATGATCTCTTTAATAGTAGCTGCATCAGGATCAATCCAGGGCTCCTGTTTCATGCGAAAAACGTCCGCAAGTCCATTGGTGCAATAACCTGCATGCGCACATATACTTCGATTATCGAAAACAGTGATGCTCACGCCCGAATAAGTATCTCGCTTATCTTCAATTCGATCTTCAAGTTTGGAGGATGAAAATCCAATTTTGACGTGTGCCCCATCGCAGAATGGTTTGTTGGCTGAAGCGCCACATCGACACAAAGCCATCGTCTCTTTGCATTCAACAGAGCCATGTTGATTAGATAAATTCTTCAGGCCTTTAACCATACACGGGCCGTCTGTAGCGAAACTAATGTTAGGTATATTGTCCGAATTCATGATTTATTCTCTTCTTCAGTTAGTATTACTTTTTTCGATTAGATTGATTAAAGTGTAAATTTTTACATTGAATGAACTGACGCTAATGAAATTTATCAAATATCCTAAATCTTCCGAGGACAGCTAGTGAAAATTTCTTCAGTATTAACAATAGTTATATTTGTAAGTCTTTATTCACCTCTTGCCCAACCTCAAAATTCTAGCTCAGAACCACAATCCAATAATCTTCTTATCATCGCAAATAGTCAACTGACTCTGGAGATCTCAGACCCGCTTTTAGCCTCGAAAAAAGACATGCTCCTGGACTGGATTCGATATTCAGCATTTGCAGTTGAAAATTATTATGGCCAATTCCCAGTTAAAAAATACCGCTTACAGCTTAAAACCTATGAAGGAAGCGGGATTAGATCAGGCCATGCCTTTGGTGGAGATGATCCTTATATTATTGTTAATTTAGGTGATCATGTAACAGAACAGGAACTTAACAAAGATTGGGTTCTGGTACATGAAATGATCCATCTTGCGCTGGCCGAACTGCCTCGAAGACATCACTGGCTGGTGGAAGGACTGGCGGTTTATATTGAATCGGTATCTCGAGTTAAAGCAGGTCATCTCAACCAGGAAACTGTGTGGAAGGGTTTTTTTAGAGGCATGCCCAACGGCCTGCCAAAACATGGCGACGAAGGACTGGACTATACGCCCACCTGGGGTCGCAAATATTGGGGCGGTGCAATTTTTTGTCTGCTGGCCGATATTGAAATTCGACAACGCACCAATAATCGCATGGGGCTTCAAGATGCGATGCGAGGAGTCCTGAAAGCAGGTTTTTCGATGAATAAAGGCACAACTATAGAAACTCTGTTAAAACTGGGTGATGAGTCAACTGGGCAAAATGTACTCATGAGCATGTATCAAAAAATGAAAGCAGAGCCGGTTTCTACCGATTTACCTGAGCTGTGGCAGTCACTCGGCCTGTCTTTGGTGGAGGGACAAATCATTTACGATGAAGATGCACCAAATGCCGCTATAAGATCCAAAATATTTGAATAGCTCTTACAGAAACTAGTAAAAAAAACAGGGGTTTTGTCATTGACACAAGGCCATAATCTCTGACTAAATGCAAGATCATCTATCTCCTTTCAATCATACTCAGGGGCATACCATGAACGTTGCAAAACTGATCAATAATCAATTAATTTCAGACTATGCCCGTGATGGCGTAGTTTGTCTCAGAAAGGCAATCAGTCAGGATTGGATTGAAAAACTGAGACTAGGTATGGAAGAAAATATTCTTAATCCGACTGAGAGAGCTCGCATCTGGAATCGGGACAGCGAGGGACGCACCTGTTTTTATGACAACCAGGCCTGGCTGGAAAATGCTGCTTACCGTGATTTTATCGAACATTCACCGATGGCTGAAATTACCGGCAGGTTAATGAATGTCTCGAAAGTCAATATTTTTTACGATGCAGTATTCGTTCGCACACCCGGTGCTAAATTTCGCACACCCTGGCATCAGGATGAACCCTACTGGTCAGTCGAAGGTTTTGATACCTGTTCGGTGTGGATGCCGCTGGTATCAGTTGAGAAAAAAAGCGCTCTTGAATTTGTGCGTGGTTCTCACCGGTGGGAACAAAAATTCCGTCAGGTAAATTTCGGCGAAATGACCGGCAATGAAAAGGATAAAGTGCATTTCAGCGATGTCGATACGGTTCCTTTTCCAGATATTGAAAATAATCGCGAACAGTATGGAATTCTATCCTGGGACATGGAACCCGGAGATTGCGCGATCTTCAATGCCCGCATGATACATGGTGGCTCAGGAAATCTGGCAGATAATCGTGACCTGAAAGTCTTCAATACTCAGTGGCTGGGCGATACGGTGCGCATTAAATTCCGAAAGGAAGGCATGGATCCCGATCACTCGGCAATTATGACCAAATATGGTTTGAAACCGGGCGATCGACCAGGCACTGAACTTTATCCTGAATTGTGGTCACGGAGTTAATAATCTAGTTCGAGAGCTAATCCCTTGACTCTGAAAAAGGGCAGAGACACAGCATATTTGAATAATAGTGATCAGCGATAATTTTATACGGGCAGCTTCATTGGTCAATAAATCGAGTGAAGCCAACCAGAAACTTCAATTTAACCGCGCAAAACAACTTTGTAAGAAAGCATTATCTCTGGCTCCCGAATTAGCGGAGGCCTGGTATAATCTTGGTATAGCCCACGGAGGTTTAAGTAATAAAAAACAAGCAGTTGACTCCCAAAAAAAAGCCCTGGTTCTGACTATAGAAAATGCTGTTGCTCAAAATGATATCAGTCTTGAACTCTATCATCTTGGCGCTGAAAATATTGCAGAAGAAGGCTTCAAGAGAGCCATAGTTTTATCCCCACAATTCGCACAACCCTATTCCAATCTCGGCATTATCTATCGAAAACATGGGAAGCTTGACGAAGCCGAGTCAAGCTATCGTTCGGCGCTTGCACTGGAACCTGCACTTGCCCCCATCTACCTCAACCTGGGCGGAGTCCTGATAGCTAAAGAAGCATTCGACGAAGCCATAGTTTTTTGCCAAAAAGCTATCGAGATCGACCCTGGATTAAGCGCAGCCTATTCTAATCTGGGTTCTGCACTATTAGGTTTGAAACAGTTTGAAGAGGCCGAATCTGTTTGCCGAAAAGCAATAGAAATTGACCCTTTTTCCGCAGAGACTTATTCCAACCTGGGCAATCTTTTTGCACAACAGGGACATTTTGACGAAGCGATTCGTATCACTCAAAAAGCCATTGAACTTGACCCACAGGATTTTGATTCGAGAGCAAATCTAGGATACTACCAACTCTTTGTCGAGGATTATGCCAGGGGTTGGGAAAACCACGAATACCGCTGGGAAATGGAGGGTCAAGGCAAGAAAATAAAGCGTCCCAAAACGTCACTTCAGCAATGGCGTGGTGAAATAATACAACAAGACGCATCGATTGTGATTTATTCAGAGCAAGGTTTTGGAGACAGCCTACATTTTTGCCGTTACCTCCCCATGCTGTTTGATTATTTCAACTCTGTCGCATTTGTGTGTCCCGAACCAGTGAAACAGGTTCTTGAACAAAGCCTCGATGATCGAATCGAACTGTTAAACAAAAGATCGAATAAGAACTTCGACCGATACCAGTGGTATTGTCCACTGATTAGCTTACCGCTCGCTTTTTCCACCACAGGTAGAACCATCCCATCAAAAACCCTTTATTTAAAAGCAGATCAGAGTCAAGTTAAAATTTGGTTCGACCGGCTCTCAACTATCAAACTGCCAAAGATTGGTCTGGTCTGGCAAGGTAGTGAGACGATGAGAGGCAATACATGGAGATCTATCCCACTTGATCAGTTTATCCCCATACTCGAGATTGAAACCCTTCAATTTATATCTCTACAGAAGGGGGTTAAAAAAGCATCAATTTCGTCACTTCCGGAAAAAATTAATCTTTTAAACCCAATGAATAAAGTAAGCAATTTTGCTGACACTGCTGCAATCATTGCTAATCTGGATCTTGTTGTATCGGTTGACACATCTGTTGCTCATCTTGCAGGAGCAATGGGTAAGCCTATATGGTTGTTGAATCGAGCCAGCAGTGAGTGGCGTTGGGGATGGAAAAAGAAAATTTCTCCGTGGTATCCTTCCATGAAAATTTTTAACCAGAACACATTCGGTAACTGGACTGGTGTCATGCAGGAAATTTCTGACACATTGAAGGAGAAATTTAATACTTGATTACAGTGCTTTGCTGTCTGGCAATTTGAATAGTTTTTAGTGAATCAACGATTACTACACAGAATTAGGCCAGAAGTGGAAACATCAATTCCAGTAGGTTTATTTCGGCCAATAGACCCAGAATAAACATCATCAGATGTCATTTCCAGGCATTGAAAAAATCACAGGCAGTACGGGCATAACAGTATTTTATTCTGGGGCATGAGACATGGAACCTGGAGATTGCACGATCTTCAATGCCTGCTGATGCATGGTGGCACAGACTATCTAGCCAATGATCACGAACTGAAGGTATTCAACATTCGGTGGCGTGGCGATACAGTGCGTATCGTATTTCGGCAGGACGGCATAGGTTCCGACTAATGATCAATCATGGCTAAATTCGGCCTAAAACTGATACTCACACGTGATCAGCATCACAATAATTACCTTTACTGACATGTTTCCGTACTTTATTCCTTAATTTTGACTCTTTTGAGGGATTTGATTATTTATCCAAACTACTAATATTCATCGTAAGCCCAAGTACAAGCATATTTAAAATTTTATGATAAGTAATATAAACCTGAAGAATACACTGTTAGCATTTGTAATATACATGCTGCCTGTAGCGTCGTTAAACGCTGCAACTTATCATATTACAGACCTCTACACTGGTAGCACCTCTGGTTTTGGCTACAGCGCTTTTCACAAATCAACCTGGTGGAATCCTGCGGGTGGAAATGGTGCGATTCATCATATTCTCCTGGGTGATGCCGGTCCTAGCACCTGGAATACTGATTCTGGTGAATTCATTCTTTATGTAGATATATTTTCACAAGGCTACGCTGGCAATAATCCATACATACTTCTTGGGCCGAACCCTTCGTTGACAAAAATTGGAACTGCTGTAGGAACTTCATCGAATCTTTTTGGTAATAATTTTCAAGGTGACGGTGGAAACCTCGGAGACATTTCCTGGGTTTTTGATGTTAATGCCAATTCTGACCCAAAGGGATTATTTGCTAACTCTACAGAAATTTCATTCGTTGATTATGAACTCACTGGCAGTGGAGTGCGGACAGCAAATACCTATACGCCACCATCTGCTACAGATGACCTTGGATATCTAGCACTGTGGGGATCAGATCTTGGGTATTCGAAAACCTGTCAGAAAAGCAAGAAGCGACACCACAGACGAAGACACAGTAATTGGTATTCCTGTGGACCAAACATTGGCGTCGATTTTGTGGCTGAGTTATCTCCCGTACCTTTACCAGCAGCCGTTTGGTTATTTGGTTCAGCCATGATTGGATTTTTGGGATTCAGCAGACGTAAAAGCACCTAATTCGCAGCAACTAATTTGATCAATTACAGATCACTCCCACCCTGATTTTCGCCCTAAATAACCTGGACACTCCCGCCACGTTTCTGAATCGCTAATTTTTTCAACTCTAAAAACCAAAATAAAAAATATCCTTCATTTTACAAAAAGTATTTCCATATTCTAAAAATCGAACGATGATATCAACGTAGTATTCATTCAGTACCTCAACATTTCCTTCTGCCAACATATCCACCCTGTCACGATTGCACCTCCCTCCCTACATTGCTCACTGATAACTGGCGCTGTCAAAATATTTACAACGCTTTTAAACATTCAACGACGCCTATCTTCCTCAAAGCGACGCATTGTCTCCTCATTGGGTGGATAAAGACCAGTTAAAGACGCTCCGTTTTTGATCTCCTTCAAAATCCACTCTTCCAAAATTTCCTGTTCAACCGCGGTTTCCAGCACCTCATCAACCAGCGCAGCTGGGACGACGACGGCACCATCATTATCGGCAACTATCAGATCATCTGGAATAATCGCAACGCCTCCACAGCCGACAGGCTCTTGCCAGTTAATAAAAGTTAAGCCCGCAATTGATGGTGGTGCGGCAACACCTTGTGCCCAAACACTCAGACCGGTCTGTTTCACCCCGTCAAGGTCACGAAGTACGCCATCAGTAAGCAAGGCTGCTACATTACGAGACTTCATGCGCTGACAAAGAATATCACCTAATACACCGGCATCTGCGCAAGCACCCGCAGCTAATACAGCAATGCATCCTGCCGGCATCGCTTCGATTGCACTACGGGTCGAGATCGGAGCCGACCAGGCTGCCGATGTACAAAGATCCTCGCGCGCAGGCACGAAGCGAAGTGTGAACGCGGAGCCAACCACGCGTTTCTGTCCAGTATCGAGCGGGAAAACACCCCGAATCCAGACGTTTTTCAGCCCGTGATGTTTGAGTAAAACGGTCGTGATTGTGGCAGTGGTGACGGTTTTATATTTTTCGAGTAATTCCTGTGAGTAATTTGTCATTTCGAATTGTCTGTCGATGTTCTAAACACAATTGATAAAACCGCCATCAACCCTGATAACGGAGCCCGTGATGTAAGATGCACGGTTGCTAGCTAGAAACGCGACCGCATCGGCATACTCACTCGGATCACCGTATCGTCCTAAAGGTATGTTTGAGAGGCTCTCAAGTTTAACATCTTCTACAGAACGGCCTTCGCGTTTTGCCTTATTTTCATCAAGAGACACGATTCGGCCAGTGGAAATTCGACCGGGTAAAATTATATTTGTAGTAATTCCATACGACCCAATTTCGCGCGCTAATGTTTTTGACCAACCATGCAGCGTAGAGCGCAATGCATTGGACAGCCCTAAATTCGGAATGGGTGAAATTGGACCTGACGAAGTGCTGGTAATGATCCGTCCCCATTTACGTTCTCGCATAGCAGGCAGGACGCGGTCGGTAATGCCTATAACAGGTTGCACCATGGCGCGAAACCAGGTTTCCCATGTTTCCTGAGATTGTCCTGAAACCGTGCTGGGTGGTGGCCCACCCGTGTTATTGATTAATATATCAACTGGACCGAATTTATCTTCAACTCGATTGATATTTGTATCGATAACGTTCAGTTCTGAAAGGTTCCAGGAAATACTCATCGCCTTAGATCCCGTAGCCTGGATGTTTTCCATAGTTTTATCCAGCGCATCCTGATTCCTGCTGGAAATCACTAGATTGCAGCCTTCCTTTGCCAGGGCGATAGCAATTGCACCACCCAATCCACCGCCGGCACCGAACACTAGTGCTGTCTTACCAGTTATGCCCAGATCCATTTATATTCTCCCAGCAATTAGAAAAGGTGAGTAATAATCTGTTCGAATTACCTTGTGGTTTATTTTTAATTTATGATTTTAAAGAATAAAGAAAGAATAAAAGTACTCTAACCAAATGTCCACTCTGGGTATCAATAAAATATCAGGATCCTGGAGTACTAATTTTAACAAGGTCTGGTTGACTCTCAAATGACTCTAAATCTATGAACTTATGTCTGATCTATTCAATCTTAAAATGACTTGCCGACCAATAAATAAATCTATACTAGACACAACGTTTACGTAAACGTAAACTTGCGCGAAAACGCACAGTAAGATAAAAAACATTCTCAACAGGAATATAAAACCCTAATCCACACATAGAAACGCAAACTGGTGTAATGAATAATACCGTAGCAGATACGTCGCTAGATACTTTCCCAAAGTTGCTTTTGAGTCATATCCAGTTGCGCTCGGGCCATGTTGCAATGCGAGAAAAAGATCTGGGTATCTGGCAATCATGGACCTGGTCACAGGTTGCTGAAGAAGTCCGTGATCTGGCCTGTGGTCTGGCGGCGTTAGGACTTGAACGTGATGACAAACTTGCCATCGTTGGCGACAATCGTCCACGTCTTTACTGGGGCATGACCGCAGCTCAATCGCTTGGCGCCATTCCGGTTCCGCTGTATCAAGATTCAGTTGCCGATGAAATGGCTTATGTCCTGGATAATGCTGACATCAAAATTGCGCTGGTGGAAGATCAGGAACAGGTTGACAAACTGCTCGAAATTCGTGATCGCTGCCCTAAACTCAAACATATCATTTATGACGATACGCGTGGATTACGCCATTACGATCAACCATTTTTACATCATTACGAAAAAATACAGCAGCAAGGACGAGAATTCGCCGAACAACATGCTAACTTTTTTAATCAGGAAATTGCCAAATCCAGTGGCGCTGATATTTCAATCATGCTCTATACATCTGGCACGACAGGCAAGCCAAAAGGCGTCGTTCTTACTAACGACAATGTCATCATTACCGCTCGAAATGGCATTATTCGCGAAGGCCTGACCGCTGAAGAAGAAGTCCTGGCTTATCTACCTATGGCCTGGGTTGGCGATAATTTATTTTCCTATGCACAGTCTTACATTGCAGGATTTTGTGTGAACTGCCCCGAAAGTGCTGCTACGGTGACCACGGACTTGCGTGAAATCGGACCGACGTATTACTTTGCACCACCGCGTATTTATGAAAATATTTTGACCCACGTCATGATACGTATGGAAGATGCCAGCAAATTAAAACGTAATATGTTCCATTATTTTATGGACCATGCACGCAAGGCAGGCATCAAAATTCTCAATGGAGAAAAAATCTCAATTAAGGACTCTCTGCTTTACAAACTCGGTAATTTTCTGGTTTACGGCCCACTTAAAGATGTTATGGGGCTGGGTAAAATTAAGCTTGCCTATACCGCTGGCGAGGCGATAGGCCCAGAAATTTTTGAGTTCTTTCGCTCACTCGGAATCAACATAAAACAACTTTACGGTCAGACTGAATGCATGGTTTTTCTCTGTGTTCAGCCCGATGGAGAGGTTTTTGCAGATACTGTTGGCACGCCCGCTATCGACGTAGAAATCAAGATCGATGACAAAGGAGAAATTCTTTATCGTAGCCCCGGCGTGTTTCATTCTTATTATAAAAACCCTGAATCCACCGCTAGTACCAAGACCAAAGATGGCTGGGTATTAACCGGAGATGCCGGGTTTTTTGACGAAAAAAGCGGCCATTTAAAAATTATCGACCGGGCCAAAGATGTTGGCAAACTCAACGATGGCACCATGTTCGCACCAAAATATATTGAGAACAAATTGAAGTTTTATTCCTTCATTAAGGAGGCAGTACTGTTTGGTCACCAGCGTGACCACAGTTGTGCTTTTATTAATATTGACCTTGATGCGGTTGGCAACTGGGCCGAACGACGTAATCTGGCTTACTCGGGTTATATAGATCTCGCTGGCCAGGCCGAGGTCTATGGCCTGATAGAGGAATGCGTCGCCAAGGTGAACAAAGACTTGTCCCAGGATTCCCGACTCGGAAATTCGCAGATTAAGCGCTTTTTAATTTTACACAAAGAGCTGGATGCTGACGATGGTGAGTTGACCAGAACGCGTAAGGTCAAGCGTAATTTTGTCGAAGATCGTTATCAGGATTTAATCGATGCACTCTACTCTGAAACCAGCCAATGCCATGTAAAAACTCAGGTAACTTTTGAAGATGGCCGAACCGGTATTCTGGAAGCTGACGTCAACATCGCCGACGCAACCTGTTTCCCCTTGAAAACTGCGAGCGGGTTCTAATGCAGCAAAGAGATCGCTCTGAAATTATTCTGAAACTCGATCATATCAGCCTCTCTTTCGGCGTAATGAAGGTGCTGGACGACATCAGTTTTGATGTTCGTAAGGCAGAAATTCGCTCGATAATCGGTCCTAATGGTGCTGGTAAAAGTTCGATGCTGAATGTTATCAATGGTTTTTATCACCCTCAGGCAGGCAGCATTACTTTTCGCGGCGAAGTTCGGAAAGAAATGGAAGTCCATAAAGCAGCCGCCTCAGGTATCGCTCGCACCTTTCAGAATATCGCACTTTTCAAAGGCATGAGCACGCTCGACAACATCATGACTGGGCGCAACCAGAAGATGAAGTGCAATATATTTCAACAGGCGCTGTACTGGGGCAAGGCGCAAAAAGAAGAACTCGAACACCGGCTCAAAGTAGAAGAAATTATCGATTTCCTCGAAATCCAGAATATTCGCAAAACGCCTGTTGGACGCCTGCCTTATGGCTTTCAAAAGCGCGTAGAACTTGGTCGCGCTCTGGCAGCGGAACCCGACATACTCTTACTCGACGAACCTATGGCCGGTATGAACGTTGAAGAAAAAGAGGACATGTCACGATTCATCCTGGATATTAACGATGAATTTGGTACCACTATCATTTTGATCGAACACGATATGGGTGTGGTGATGGACCTGTCAGATCGTGTTGTGGTACTCGATTACGGATTACAGTTGGCCGATGGCTCTCCCGATGAGGTTCGCAACAATCAGGATGTCATCGATGCCTATCTTGGCGTAGCCCACTGAGTCAGAGTCAATAATCCTATGCGAGTTGAAAGAGACGTTATTTACATCATTCTGGCCTTCATGTCACTGATGGTGATTATTCCCTGGAGTGCGGGTCAGTTATCTGAGGAAATCTTTTTTGAATGGCCTTTTTTCTTTGAAGTTGCGATTGGTGGGCTGCTTTCAGGTGTTATGTATTCACTAGTGGCTCTGGGTTTTGTATTGATCTTCAAGGCTTCCGGTGTATTTAATTTTTCCCAGGGTGCCATCGTACTTTTTGCAGCACTCAATCTGGTTGGCCTGGCAGAACTCGGTGTACCAATGTGGCTTGCGATCATTCTGACGATGATCATTCTATTTGTGTTGGCAGTAGTGGTCGAAAGAGTTGTACTAAGCCACCTGGTAAATCAGGAGCCAATTATTCTGTTCATGGCGACTATTGGCATCGCATATTTTCTCGATGGTTTCGGGCAGTTAATCTGGGGATCAGAAGTCAAGGTGCTAGATCTGGGAATACCTGACGAGCCCGGATTCTACTTTAACGATTTAATTCTAATCAATGACTTTGATCTGGTGGCTGCGCTTGTCGCTGGCATCATGGTGATCGTGCTTGCCTTATTTTTCCAGTACACCCGTATCGGTCGCGCATTGCGCGCAGTGGCCGATGACAACCAGGCAGCGCTGAGTGTTGGGATACCGTTACAACATATCTGGGTAATTGTATGGACAGTTGCCGGCCTGGTCGGTCTGGTCGCGGGCATTATGTGGGGTAGTAAACTGGGCGTCCAATTTTCACTTTCCCTGATTGCTTTAAAAGCATTACCCGTGTTGATTCTGGGTGGATTTACTTCTGTACCCGGAGCCATCATTGGTGGACTGATTATCGGTGCAGGCGAAAAACTGGCCGAGGTTTTTGTCGCGCCCATGATCGGTGGCGGTATAGAAGACTGGTTTGCTTATATGCTGGCTCTGGCTTTTCTGGTATTTCGCCCGCAAGGGTTGTTTGGCGAAAAAATCATCGAGCGGGTATGACATGATTTATCGCGAAGCTGGAGAATTCAAATCAACCTATAGCGCTGACCAGGCGATTTTCACGATTCGGCAGGACCGTTGGTTCATGATCGCCATCTTCGTCATTGCTTTTGTGGTCATTCCTGTCACCGGTACTGAATACTGGTTAGGCGCAATAATGTTGCCTTTCCTGATTCTGGCTCTTGCGGCACTGGGGCTAAATATCCTCACCGGATATGCAGGCCAACTCAGCCTGGGTACCGGTGGATTTATGGCAACTGGCGCATTTTCGGCCTATAAACTCGCCACCTCGTTCCCTGACATGCATATCCTGGTGGTAATATTGATTGCCGGACTCATCACTGCCGGTGTTGGCATATTATTCGGCATCCCTTCTTTACGAATCAAAGGTTTTTATCTTGCAGTCGCAACGCTTGCATCACAATTCTTTCTGATCTGGTTATTCAATAAATTTGGCTGGTTTACCAACTACAGTGCATCCGGGGTAATCAGTGCGCCGCCTATGACCATTATTGGCGATATTTTAATTACCGGACCAAATGCAACTATACTGGCAAAATACCTTTTCACGCTTTCGGTGGTCGTATTTTTGGCACTGGTTGCCAAAAACCTGGTGCGCTCAAATATTGGCCGCGAATGGATGGCGATCCGTGATATGGATATTGCCGCCGAAATCATCGGCATACCCATGTTAAAAACCAAACTCAAAGCATTTGCCGTTAGTTCATTTTTCTGTGGTGTCTCTGGTGCTTTATGGGCCTTCATCTATACCGGTTCAGTCGAACCGCTGGCTTTCGATGTCGACCGATCATTTCAAATTTTATTCATGATTATTATCGGCGGGCTTGGATCGATAACGGGTGCATTCCTGGGATCTGCATTTATTATTTTATTGCCAATATTTTTGAAAACAGCACCCGGCTTAATTGGACTAAGTCTGCCAACCGACCTGGTTTCGCATCTTGAATTCATGGTTTTTGGTGGGCTAATTATCTTTTTTCTTATTGTCGAGCCGCATGGATTAGCGCGGCTCTGGCATGTAATGAAGGAAAAACTGCGGCTGTGGCCGTTCCCTTACTAACAGAGGGGAATCTTTACTGTAGATTAGATTCTGCAAAAGGTAAATTCTGTTAATCAACCGGAGGATAGAAACGTGAAACTGAAACCTAAAATAAAACAACTTTCAACAGGCCTGATTGCAGCAACGGTCGTTGCATCAAGTCTGTTCGCTACTTCTGCTTTGGCAGCCGGAGATCAATTCGTTGGTGCTCTGGTTTACCGAACGGGACCTTATGCGCCAGCAGGCATCCCCTATGCTGATGGCTTTTCTGATTACCTCAATCTACTTAATACTCGAGATGGTGGCGTTAATGGCGTAAAACTCGATGTCGAGGAGTGTGACTTTGGCTACAACACTGACAAGGGCGTTGAGTGTTATGAACGTTTGAAGAACAAGGGCAGCACAGGAATGCCAGCAGTAATGCCCCTGTCTACCGGTGTAACCTATGCCCTGCTCGATCGCGTTGTTGCCGATAAAATTCCGCTGATTACTTCGGGATATGGTCGTGCGGATGCAGCCGATGGTACCGTGTTCCCATGGGTTTTTGTTCCGCCTGCTACTTACTGGGGTGGTGCTGATGTTGGTATCAACTATATCGCCAGTGAAGTCGGTGGATACGGCAATTTGAAAGGCAAGAAAATTGCGCTGGTTTATCATGATTCTGCCTATGGTAAAGAACCGATCAAGACACTCGAAGCCCTGTCAAAAAAGCATGGCTACAAGTTGTCTTTATTCCCGGTTCCACATCCTGGTCTGGAGCAAAAATCAACCTGGCTGAAGATTGGCCGTCAACTGCGCCCTGATTATGTGCTGATGTGGGGTTGGGGTGTTATGAATGCCACAGCAATCAAAGAAGCTGCAGCAGTCAATTACCCACGAGACAAGTTTATCGGCATTTGGTGGTCCGGTAATGAACCCGATGTTATACCCGCAGGCAAAGCTGCAATCGGTTACAAGTCTATGCAGTTCAATAGCGTTGGTTCCAATTTTGGTATTCATAACGAAATCAAAAAACACCTGTATGATAAAGGCAAGGGATCAGCTAAGTCCGAAGCCGATGTTGGTCAGGTTGCCTATAACCGTGGCGTACAAACTGCTTTTATTCTGACCGAAGCTATGCGTTCAGCAATGGCAAAATACGGCAACAATCCGGTAACAGGTGAGCAAATGCAATGGGCACTTGACCGCCTGGACATAACCGCAGCCAGACTGAAAGCAGTGGGCGCTGATGGCCTGTTTGATCCGATCAAACTGACTTGTGCTGACCACGCAGGTAAAGGCCGTGCTCAGGTGACCCAATGGGATGGCAAGCAATTTAAAGCAGTGAGTGACTGGATTCAGCCAAATGAATCCATGTTA
>Ga0256847_1000210_pt1 | contig 40612 bp, 37 predicted proteins | sample TeddybearmetaG_FD_189099 | JGI IMG/M metagenome (GOLD analysis project Ga0256847, IMG submission 189099) | Hydrothermal vent microbial communities from East Pacific Rise, Pacific Ocean - Teddybear | ecosystem: Environmental > Aquatic > Marine > Hydrothermal vents | place: Pacific Ocean: East...
TAAACTCACTAAAAATGAAATGAACAAACTTGAGCAGCGTTTTGTACGCTTAACTGGTTTAGAAAAGTGGTTTATCAAAATACCCATAAAAACCTAAAAATGCTTGTTTATTTCTATGGGGCAGCCTTATATAAATAAATCTGGAAAGAAAAGTATGGGTTTGATTATTTTTGGAATGGTATCATGTACTTTTATCTTGTTACAAGGTTCTATCTCGTAATACAGAGCCTTATAGCAAGAAAATATTCTTTCACAGTCTCTGGAACGATGGGAACGAGTAACCTTTTAATGAGAAAAAATTTTTACAATATTTTATTTTCAACCTCTTCTGAAATAAGAATAATATCTTTTTTCTGCATGAAAATACTTGAAATAAATACATTTTTATCACCTTCTATTATTTGTAATGTTAAAATATTAAATCGAATATTGAGTTTTAAATCTGTAATTTGGCTAAACTTAGTTTCTTGTAAGCCTGAAAAAGGTCCTCCTTTATAAATAGCATCTGATGTTATGTAAATAACTTCTCGAGAATAAATAGTATAAAAACTTGTTATTAGAGGGAATAATATAAGTAATATAGTGCTTTTAAATGAATAACCAAAAATTCCAGCAAAAACTATAGCCATTATATATAAAATAATTGTAGTAACTAATCCTACTCGAAAAATAGAGGGTGCATACATTTTCATTCGCTTATTTTCTTGTATTAATAGTTTGGATAAATTACCCATAAAATGCAACAATAATCGCGATAATGTAGACTATTGTATATGGCATTACAAAATGACGAAAACCGTGACTATTTAAAATAAATACTTCTCTTATTTCTTGTAATGAACTACATTTGATCATTTCCTGACTTAAAATAGGTCCATCATATTTATTGTTTTCCTTTAGTGCTTGTTCTATTTCATTTGAGCGTTTAATAGCTCTCCAATGTTCTAGAGCTTGAATACCTTCAAGGATTAAGAAAAATGTTGTTATAAAAATAGATATTAATACTACTTCTATTTCAGACCATGTTATTTTATTTGTAATATGTGCAATTATTATTGCTGATATTAAAGTGTATATCCATCCCCTAATTTTTAAACATGATTCAGATTTTCTAGCTATAACAGCTTGGACATGTTTCCACTCTTCAAATGCTATTTCATTTTTTACCATTATTTTAAACCTAGTCTTAAATAATCCACTAAAAAGTAGTATGTTAAATTTACATAAAATTTCTGAATATTTCTCATTCCCATTGCTTCTGAGTTGGAATACATATAAAATAAATTTAGTATATATTTAAATACTGACGCTGTAGAAATGAGTAAATATTAACCATATTTATTTTTTATCAGTTATCGCTTCTATCCCGCGAATTGTAAATTTCTTAGAGTACAAATTAGATTTAAAAAAAACCTTATTTACTTTGTAAGATGAATTAATTAATGAATACATAGCATCTGCTAGTCCCTCTTCTTTATATGCGGTAGAAGGATCCTTACTGAAAAAAGATAAATCTGGATTTCTAGTAAAGCATTCAACTATTGGATGCTTTATTTCTTTTCAACGATTATACAGAACTAAATTTGATATACCAAATATAACAATCAAATTCATCCACAATAATTTACCAATTTGAGGGAAATTCAGTTGTTAAATAGCCATAATATAATGTATTCTTATACAGGCTTGTCCAACAACTAAAGATATAGTTTCTTAATTACCTAACAATCCTCACCTTCTCCATCCCACTCCGTGCTCGAAATTTCGGCATATACATATCTTCAACTTCACTTGCAGGACGGTTATATTCACCCAATGTCGTCGCCCGTAATAAATAAGCAAAGCGTTTTTTCGCCCGTTTCTTATAACGATAATCCGAAGTTGAAAAGTTAAAAGCAGCAATAAACCGATCATCTAACGACTCGCTATAAGTTGGATAATCTAATTTAGGTAACCATTTATAATCCGCAAGCCGTTCACTATCGACTAATTTACTATTTTCAATTTCAAATCCTGCGGGCAATAAGTCCATTAAAATAGCTCGATGCGCCAAACTACTTTTAGATTCAACTTCAACCACAGCAAAAATAAGTTGTCCTTGTTTAATATTTTTTAAATCAATTTTTTTGCCTTTTTCATTAAACCAAGTTCGTTTTATTTTAAAATAATGATCTTTGTTTTTAGGCATCGCAATTGGCGTGCCTTGCAAATTAAGATTAACCCAAATTGCTTTATCACCCATATTTTGAATTGTTTTATTTTGTTGATTGGTTAGTTTTGTCCGAATTACCACGGTTTTATTTGTTGAAAACTCGGTTTCATTATTTAATTTTAATTTCATTTGTTGATTATTTTCAACACTTAAAGAAGCTAACACCATCCAAGCTTGTTCTTGGGTTGATAAATAACGTTTGTTTTTAACCGCTCGACTTAAATTAAATAGCAGTTCCGCATTATTGCCATATTGACTACCCGCCTCATAAACTAAATAAATAGTGGCGGCTAGATCGCGGATTCCTGAACCATAATCACCGTAGAAATAAGGCGGACGAATCATATTCATAACCTTTTTAAAGGCTTTTTTGGCACGTTTAGTATCGCCTTGTAATGCAAAGCTTGCGCCTAAATGCGCAACCGATAAAGCCGTCGGCATTTTATTTAAAAAGGTATCAAATAAATATCGGGTTTCTTCAGGTTTGACTTTTCCCGCCTTGGTTAAAACATAATGAGCATAAGCAAAATTAGGAAAGTCTTTCGCTTTACTAGCAGCAGGATTCGCTATTTTACCTGTTAACCATTGCAGTGATTGTTCAATAAAAAAGTCAGGAACTTCATAACCTTTTTCTTTTGCAGTTAATAAGAAATCGATACTATAACTGGTTAACCAAAATTCGCTGTGACTGCTTCTAGACCAAAGCCCAAAAGAACCTTCTGAACGTTGTTTTTGTAAAATATGATAGATCGCATCTTGTATTCTTTTATGTAATTTTGGATCTTGTTTATAATCCCAACGTCGACTCAGTTCATTAACAAATAAAAGCGGGAAGGCGCGGCTGGTCGTTTGTTCTAAACAACCATGAGGATAACGATCTAATTTATCTAATAAGGCGGGCACGTCTAATTGCGGAGAAGCGCTTAATGTTGCGGTTATTTTGCCTGTATCTTGATAAAAACCTTTCATAATGGTTTGACTTAAAGTTAAAGTTTCATTGGGTTCTAATTTTTTAAACTGCTGTTCAATGGTGGGTAAAATATCCCCTCGAATAAAAATATTTAATTTTTTCTTATAAAGATAGTTTTCGGGTCCTGTTATTTCTAAATCTAAAATAGCTTCGCCCAGATGCCCATGAGTATTAATGGGAAAATCTAATTTTTGTTGTTGATTGCGTTTTAAAGTAATTTTTTGGGCTGTTTTTGGGAGTTTTAATAATGAATTGCTCGATAATTTAACTTGATAATCTCCTTCAGGGGCGGCGGGATTAATAATTAAAAGATTTAAATTACTTTTATCTTTAACCGCTAAAAAACGCGCCAAACTACTGGCAACAATTAATGGATCTCGAACTAATAATTGTTTGGCTTGCGCTCCTAAACTATCTTTTGTCCAAGCCACCGCCATTAATCTTAATTTACCATTATAATCAGGTAATTGAATGGGAACTTGAATTTGTCCTTTTTCATCAGTGGTTAGAATCCCGCTAAATAAAGAAACTACTTTAATATTGGTATCTGGCATGCCACGATGCCCACTACTGCCCGCCCCTTCTCGCATTAAAACATCGCGTGCATTGGGATCTTGAATTAAATCCGCATAATGATCACGCATTTTGACATTTAATAAGCGTTTACCAAAATAATATTTTAAAGGATCAGGAGATTTAAAACGGGTTAACGATAAAACACCTTCATCCACCGCGCTTAAACTTAAATTAATTTTTTGATTGGGTTGATCCCCTTTAATTATTAAGGGAATCTTAATTTGCTGACGCGGACGAACTTCAGGAGGAAGCGTCATACTAATATTTAATTCATGTTGGCTTTGATCTTGTTTAATCCAAATAACGCCAATTGCGCGTTTTATTTGTCGATCCCCACCTTGTTGGGGTTTATAACCTGTCACTAAAGCATAAGCTCCTGCGCCCCAATTTTTATTAATAGGCACTTCTATCAATGTTTCAGTGCTTAAATCAAAATGTTTTATATAATGAATTTGATCCGAAGCAACCACTAACGTTGCGGTCCCATTAAAAGGCGCTTCAATATGTAATAACGCTTTTTCACCTATTTTATACGCTGTTTTTTCAAGACTTAATTCAATGGTATCGGGTGTGTCATCTTGACTATAAAGCGCTCGACCTGCATTAAAACTTAAACTACTTTGTAATTTACTTTGTGGATCGCTAATCACTAAACGATAACGTCCTTGATCCACATTTGTTTGTAAATCTTGTAAACCTGTTTGATCAATTTTTAATTCACCAGTAGCCACTTCAATATGTTGAACACTGCGTTCATATTGCCATTTTCCGTCTTTATAAAACCATTGGTAATCTATTTTTTCTTCTAATAATTGCCAACTTAGGTTTTCTTTTGCTTGTGGTTTTCCTGCTTTATCTAAATAAACAACTTGAAAATCAGCCAAGCTATTAATGGCTAAATGTTTGCTCGCAAAGTTTGTTTTTATACCAATATAATGTTCTAAATGGCGGACTTTTATGGTCACTGTTGAATTACTGGTTTGTCCATCCGTATCTAATACCGAGGCTTTTAAACGGGCTTTTAATGGTTGGCGGGTTTCTGGTTGAGAAGGAATTTTTAATTTAAAATTGGCAATGCCATTTTTATCTGTAATGACTTTTTCCAAAGGTAAATTTTTAGTGGGTACTTTTTCATCCACAATTTTAAATTGATATTCTTTATAATCTGGAAAAGGTTGTGGATCGGCTTCTAAAATAAGTCGTGCCGTAACAGGACGATCAATCACAGGCGCACCAAATAAATATTGCGCATCAAAATGAGCATTACTCACTTTATTAGGAATTAAAACCGTATCCGCAATCATGGTGGAAGCAATGCGGGGCGGTTTAATGGCTTCTACTAAAAATGAATAAGTGCCTAATTCATTTGCACTATCGGCATCTGTAAATAAAGCAAAACGCCAGCGTCCTGTTCGGGCTTGTTTACTTAACGGAATATTAATTAAATAAGCGCCATCTTGTTGCGGTTTAATGACTTTTTCAATCACCACTTGATTGGCGGGATTGTATAAACGCATGGTTAGCGGGAACTGGAGTATGGCTTCGGCTAATTGATTACGCAATAATGCGACTAAATTAATAGATTCTGCGGGACGATAAACACCGCGTTCACTATAAATAAAAGCATCCATGCTATTTTTACTTAAACGTCCGCCAACGCCTCGATCACTTAAATCAAAAGCCGCCTTTGTTAAAGATAAAAAGCTTAATGCTTGTTGTTCTATCGCACTAATTTGTCGTGCTCTTTTTCCGCCTTTACCTTGTAATAAATTATCATTAAAAAAAGCAACCCCTTCTAAATCCGTGGTTGCGGTGGCTAAAACACTGTTGTTTTTGGCATATAAAGTCAGGGGAATATCAACAAGAGGTTGAGCGGTGTTTAAACTGCGAGCAATCACGGTTAAACCTTTCTCACCTTGATAACTGGTTAAGCCAATATCAGAAATAACCAGCCATTGAGTAGCAAGCCCCGTCCATCGATTATTGCCTTTTGTTTTTTTCGCACTTAAAATATAAAGCCCTGCTTTTTCGGTAATATTTTGAGGTATTTTTAAAGCAGATATTTGTTGTTTATCACTATTTTCTGCAATTTCAACTTGTCCTTGCCAAACCATTTCTCCGTGTTTATTACTAATGCTATCTAGCTCATAAGAACTTAAATTTTGCTTGAAATAATCTTGAACAAATTGCGTTAAAACATTGCGTTCATCAATTCGATATAATTTAAGTCTTACTTTTTTAGCATTAATACTATAAAGCGGAATGCCTGATTGACTGCCTTTTGCTAATAAATAATGATTATTTTTAAACCATAAAGCAGTGTTACGATGTCCCGTTTTAATCTCAATGGTTTTATCTTTTTTTAAGGCATAATCAGTATTTCCCAATCCTTGACGGAATTTTATTTGATAAGTCGTGCCATAATTTGCACCATAAATACAAAGATTATGATACTCCGCTTTGAAAGTAGTTTTAAACGTAGGTGAAATTTGAATATAATCGACAAAGTCTAATTTTTTAACGGATTTATTAAAATCAAAACAAAGAGCGGGATTTTTACGATCCGCTTTTGGATAAGAATGAGTTAGTAATAACGTTTGTTTTTTTTGTTCTTTTAATAAGATTTTCTTTTCTAATAAAAAACGACGTTTTTCAAGCATTAAGGTTTTTTTAAATTTAAAGGCATCATTCCAAGCTTCTAAAGCCGCATAATTCCAATCTTTCTTCCAATCTGAGCGGTGTTCTAAAATATGACCTAATAATATATAACTGGTATTCTTTTGGGTTCTATTATGAGCTTTTTGTAATGTTAGCCAAGCCGCTTTACTTGCTGCTCTATAAGAACGATGACAATAAGCCAGTTGTGTATATTGTAGCCAATTTACAAAATTATCCTTGGCGCCTTTTTTAAAGGCTTTTTTAATGACTTTAAGGGCGGTTCCACAGTCATTGGATTTTTTTAATATGGTCGCGGCTTGTAATAATATTTTGGCTTCTTGGCGATTAATATTTTTTAATTTAAGGGGAATAATCAACTTTTTAAAGGCGATTGATTCAGTGGCTAAATCCGCGATCTTGGTTGCTTTTGAAGCATTAACCAAAGGGCTAAGGCACATAAAGAATAAAATAAAAATAATTTTTTTCATAACAAATTTTAGACCCAAAGAATAAATATTAAAATAAGTATACTCAATCCTTTATATTTTGCATAAGGAATTAAAGATTAAAATCTTGTTGAGTATTAACCACCGAATCAGGATCTAAAACTAATTGATTATCAATTAGTTTTAATTCCGCATTAAAAAAACCGATATTAGGTAATAATACATCAGGTAAATGTAATTCATTATTACTAAATGAAAAACTACCACTTCGACAACTAATATTATTTGTTTGGTTGGCTTGAACTTGTAATATTTCAAAAGCTAAGGGATCCGTGTCGGGTTTTATTCTAATTGTGACATCTAAAATTTCTTTGCCATCGACTAAAATATGAGGCATCACCACAGTATTATTATTTAAATTCGCTTGAACCCCATTTGTATAACAACTTCCTTCGGGGGCAGGACGAGCTTGAGTAATTAAAGGCGGAATTTGAACAAGGGTAATTTTAAATTGTTTACCATTACTGGTCGTAATATTGGCAATATCTCCCACCTGCCCTTTAAAAGTCAGTAAAAGGGTATTTTGATCGGCAAAATTAATGGTTATTTGGGCGCCTGCGCTAAAACTGGCGCTAATCCGTCCTAAAGAACTATCTTGAGCCGAAGTCGGTTTAATATAAACGGCAAACGTGGCTCCAGAACCCACCTCAATATTTTCATTATTTCCCGTAATATTAAAAACCGTGGCATTAGCAGGTTTACGAGTTCTAAATTGCCATGTTTTATTTTTTTCAACACCATCTAAAGAATAACGAATGGAGACTCGATATAAACTATTCCAATTTAATCGTTCCAAAGGAAATAACACAAATTGTTTATTATTCAGACGTTGGTTTGGATCTGTACTTTTACTTAAAATACGAGTATGAGTGATGGCATTTCCAACAGAATCAAATAACAGGAATTCCATTAATTTAATTTCTTTTTTAATATAAAAATCATTAAACTCGATGGAAATAGGATAACCTGAAACTGCAAAATCAGGTAATGGATCAGGGCTTTCTTCAAAAAAAACAGGCGGAATATTATTTGCCCCATTCGCAGGCCATGCAATCACTTCTGGATTGCGAGATTTAAGTCGATTTAAAGCATTATCATAATCAGTTTCCCCGATTCTAATACCATTTTGGCACACATCAGGATAAAATCGCCCGCTACTGCTAAAGTCTTTACCAAAACATAGGCGAGCTAATAAACTATCTCCCATATTATAAACATAACTAAGGCGGGGGTCGGTTGCAGATTGATTCGATTGGATTCCAATTCCAATTTCATCTTTGGCAGGATCTAAAAAACCAAAACGATGGTAAATTGCAGACATTAAACCATCAATGGAATCTTCAATAGAAGCTTGTCCTGTTGAAACATTTTCTGAAATAGAATGAGTGGGATAATTTGTAGCTGAAATTCGTTCGGTTGGATTGACACCCGTAAACCCTGTTAAGTTACTGGATTGAGTATGTCCTGTAATATTATTAATAATTAAATAATTGGCATGTCCTTGTGCTGCTGTTTCAAGTTCACTATTGCGTTTAAAATGTAACATGCCTGCTTGACGGCGGATTTGTTCCAATTGTAAATAACCTTGACTTGCTGTAATCGCGCTCCAAGCAGATGAATTAAAGATAAAAAATAAGAAAATAAAGTAATAATGAGGTTTTTGCATTTAATTTAGAAAACATTAATAAGGTAATATTAAAGTAATTTTACTTCAATTTTAATAAAGATGCCTTATGGTTTTTAGTTGTTGTTTTGTAGGTAAACTTAATAATCAAGCAGGATCTTCCCCATAATCAAAAGTCAACTCTTGTCCTTTTTCAATATCTTGCAAAGCATATAAATCCAGTTCATTAAATTCACAATTGGGTTGAGTTGAATGGTTTAAATAACGTAATAAATTTTGACCATCAATGCCTTGCGCGCTTTCTTCATCATCTAAATCATAAATCCATAACACATAAGTATCATTTTGTTGGGTTTTAGGTCCATGATAAGTGCCAATATATTCGCCTTCTTTAATCTTTTTATTAGCAAAAGCGCCCGTGCCATGGATTTTTGAATCAGCATTATAAACCCAAGTTGTTAAATCATTATTGTTAATACGTTTCATTGTTTTAATTATGAAATTTGATTACTCTGCATTGCGACAAACCCTTTAAAACCTGCTTGTTCGCCCCATCCTACTTCATGACGGGGTAATTTTTCTAAATCAAGTTGTTGATAAAGATCCCGTAAAGCCCCAAATTCAGCTTGGCATCCTTTCCATACCACTAACACTTTTTCTAATGCTTCAATTAAAGTAACACCTGCTTGTTCCGCATCTAACTCAAAAACATGTCCATAAGGCAAAATATATTGAATTTCATCAAATAAGGCTTCATGTAAATTATCAATCGTCCATTGTTTTTGATTAAGTAATTCACTAAAGGTGGATAAAGTGACGGGAATTTGGGGAACTTTGCCATGAGTTGTGCGATAACTGGGTAAAAATGGGTATTTTCCGCGCGTATCACTGGCATATAATAAACCAATTTCACGTTCTTTAAGTAACATTTCAGGATGAATTTGCCATCCTGCAGCACTATGACTTTTGGGTTGACGATCAAAAATCTGCATAAAAGCGGCGGCGGCTTGGTTTAAATTATTTTCAACCCATTCATCATCCGCTTTAGTCACTTTTTTAAACCATTTTTGCGGATTATAACTGTAAATTCCCGCATAATGTCCTTGCTCTGTCACTTGTTGAAAGAGTTTAGCTTCCTGTAAGACCATTTTATCGGTACGACAAAGTAAGCGTTTAATAAACCCCTTATTATCTTCAATACCAAAAGAAAACATAAAATCAGCTTTGACTTTATAACTTTCAAATAGCGTTAATAAGGCGGGAACGCCCTGTGTTAAACCTTTGATTGTTGTAATATTTACTTTAAACGCAATATGCATTATTTTAACCTTAAAATTTATTTACTTACTTAATGCCTTTGCAAGTGCATCTGCCATCGCATTACCTTGGTTGGGTTTGCGAACTTGCTTCGTTGTTGTTTTAATAGTAGTCGATTTTTTGGGTTTAATTTCATTATTTAAACACATACTTAATGCAATTCTTTTACGCTGGATATCAATTTCCATTACTTTGACTTTAACTAATTGCCCCGCCTTCACAACATCTGCGGGATTTTTTACAAATTGATTAGAAAGGGCTGAAATATGGACTAAACCATCTTGATGCACACCAATATCAACAAAAGCTCCAAAATTAGTCACATTGGTTATCACCCCTTCAAGGATCATCTCTGGGTGTAAATCGCTGATTTTTTCAATGCCCTCATTAAATTTTGCTGTTTTAAATTCACCCCGTGGATCCCGCCCTGGTTTATCTAATTCTTTAATAATATCCATCACCGTGGGTAAACCAAATTTTTCATCAATAAAGTTTTGTGGATTTAGATTTTTTAACCAAGTGCTATCACCTAAAATAGTTTCAATTTTTTTATTGCTTTGTTGAATAATTTTTTTAACGATAGGATAAGCTTCGGGATGGACGGCGGAACGATCCAATGGATTATCGCCTTGATTAATGCGCAAAAATCCCGCCGCTTGTTCAAAAGATTTAGCGCCCATTCTAGGTACTTTCATTAATTGTTTGCGATTTTGAAAAGCACCATTTTCATCTCGAAATAACACAATATTTTTTGCTAAGGTTTTATTTAATCCTGAAACTTGTTGTAATAAGGCAGGCGAGGCAGTATTAACATCCACCCCCACTTTATTAACACAAAAAGCGACCCGTTGATCTAAAGCTTTGGCTAATTTTGTTTGATTAACATCATGTTGATATTGTCCAACCCCAATGGCTTTTGGATCAATTTTAACTAATTCAGCTAAAGGATCTTGGAGACGGCGGGCAATTGAAACCGCGCCCCGAATTGAAACATCTAAATCAGGTAATTCTGCCGAAGCCAGTTTAGAAGCAGAATAAACCGAAGCCCCCGCCTCGCTCACCATGATTTTATTTAAAGAAGGAATCGGTTTTAATTTAATTAAATCAGCAATTAAGCGTTCGGTTTCCCGTGAAGCCGTGCCATTGCCCATCGCAATTAAAGGAATTTGATGTTTTTTAACGAGCCGCCCTAAAACTGCTAAAGTTTGATCCCATTGATTTTGCGGAGCATGAGGATAAACCGTGGCGGTATCAATGACTTTACCTGTTTTATCAACGACCGCCACTTTGCTTCCTGTTCTTAAACCAGGATCAATGGCTAAAATAGTTAATTGTCCTGCGGGAGCACCTAATAATAAATTTTGTAAATTTTCACCAAAAACATCAATGGCTTCACTTTCTGCCGCCTCGCGGAGTTGCATTTTTAATTCTAAATCTAAATGACTAAATAATTTAATTTTCCAAGTCCAACGGACCACTTCTAATAACCATTGATCAGAAGCTTTAATATTAAAATGTTCTGCAATGCGAATTTCACTCGGTGAAGCGCCAATACAATCTGCATCAATCATTAATTCCATTTGTAAAAAACCTTCGTTTCGTCCTCTAAAAAGGGCTAAAGCGCGATGTGATGGGATTTTATTTAAGGCTTCTTGATAATCAAAATAATCTTTAAATTTTTGAGCATCCTGTTCTTTACCTTTAATCACTTGGGCTTTAATAATGCCATTTTTCCATAAATAATCCCGTAATTGCCCTAATAAAACGGCATCTTCGGCAAAATATTCCATTAAAATTTGTTTTGCGCCTTCTAAAGCTTGTTTAGTGGTGGTTATTTTATGTTCTTCATTAAAATATTTTGCTGCTTCGACTTCGGGATCTAAACTTGGATTGGCTAATAAATCAAAAGCTAACGGTGCTAATCCCGCCTCTTTGGCTATTTGGGCTTTCGTCCGTCTTTTAGGTTTATAAGGTAAATATAAATCTTCTAATAGCGTTTTGGTTTCTGCGCTTAGAATGGCTTTTTTTAAATCATCGGTTAATTTTCCTTGTTCCTTAATACTTTTTAAGATTGTTTCACAGCGAGCATTTAATTCGCGTAAATAATCAAGACGTTCCTCTAAAAAACGCAGTTGATCATCATCTAATCCGCCTGTTGCTTCTTTTCTATAACGTGCAATAAAAGGCATGGTTGCCCCGCCATCTAATAAATCAATGGCGGCAGAAACTTGTTGAGGTTTGACTTTTAATTCAGTGGCAATTTGTTGAGCAATATCGGACATAGATTCGTTCATTTTTTTAAAAAAAGAGGGCATATTTTAGCCGTTTTTTAAGAAGCTGTTTCGATAATTCATTTAAAAAGATACAATTCAGATAAAATTTATTTATTGGATATCACCAAATGCAAGAAAAAAAAGTGGATGTTGCCATTATTGGCTCAGGAAGTGCGGGACTTTATGCTTTAGGACGAGTTCGTTCAGCGGGTAAAAGTTGGGTTTTAATTAATGGCGGAGAAGCGGGAACCACCTGCGCCCGAGTCGGCTGTATGCCATCTAAAGCAGCAATTCAAGTTGCCGAAGACATTCATCGACCGCAAGCTGTTTATAAACGTTATGGTATTGAGGATTGTAAAAAGATTGAATTAGATTATGCTGAATTAATGGAATATATTCAGGATGTTCGAGATGATTTTGTTGATCGGGTTTTATCTAGTAGTACTGATGATATGTCAGAAGAACAATTTATTGAAGGTTATGCGCGATTTATTGAACCTCATTGTTTAGAAATAGACAATGGATTGCGTATTAGAGCAGATAAATTTGTTATTGCCACAGGATCAACCCCTGTTATTCCTAAAGCTTGGTTGGCTTTTGGTGAGCGCATTATGACCACTGATCAATTTTTTGAACAAGAAGATTTACCCGCTAAAATGGCGGTGATTGGATTAGGCGTTATTGGTTTAGAATTAGGACAAACTTTAGCCCGTTTTGGGGTGGATATAACAGGTATTGAAGCCAGTGAATTTATTGGCGGGATTCGAGATCCTGAAGTTAATAAATCGGCGATTGCGGCATTATCTCGGGAATTTCCATTGTGGTTAGGCGAGAATGCGGAAATTAGTGAAGCAGATAATGGACAATTAAAAATTAAAGCAGGCGATAAAGAAGTTATTGTTGATAAAATCTTATTAAGCATTGGGCGCAGACCTAATTTAGATAAACTTAATTTAGAACTTTTTGATTTTGAAACAAATCGTCAAGGTGTGCCGCTTTATAATGAAAATACCATGCAAATTGCGGACAGCCATTTATTTATTGCAGGCGATGCCAATGGTACACGACAATTATTACATGAAGCGGGAGATGAAGGTCGAATTGCGGGATATAATGCTGCCACAGAGAGTGAAATTAAAGCTTTTAAACGCAAAACACCGTTAGCCATTACCTTTAGCGATCCCAATATTATCAGTGTTGGACAAAATTATGCGGATTTAGATTTAACAACCGCCGTCATTGGACAAGTTAATTTAGCCCCTGTTGGACGAGCGCATATTATGGCGAATAATCGCGGATTAATGCGCGTTTATGCGGATAAAAAATCAGGGGTTTTATTAGGCGCTGAAATGTTCAGTGTGCGAGGCGAGCATATTGCCCATTTATTAAATTGGTGTATTATGCAAAAAATGACGGTAGGCGAGGTTTTAAGAATGCCTTTTTACCATCCCGTCATTGAAGAAGCATTACAAGCGGCTTTAAATGATTTATATCGTAAAGTTGACCAAAAAAATAGCGGTGTTATCACTGAATTAGAGGAAGTCTAAAATGGCAAGAGTGAAGATTTATAGTACAGGGCATTGCCCTATTTGTGAAAAAACCAAACATTTATTAAAAAAATGGAAAATCCCTTATGAAGAAGTTTTATTAGATAAACCTTCTGTTTATAAAGAATTTGCTGAATTAACAAATAATGCCCGTATGGTGCCCCAACTAACCATTGATGGTAAATGGATTGGGGGCTTTAGTGAATTAACCGAGTTGCATATGGATGATGCTTTAGATGAGTTAATGGAAGCTTAAATTAATTACAACAATTTTTTAACAACCGCTTCTAAAGCATAAGCTTCTTTATTAACTTGTTGTTGATTTTGTCCTTCAACCATCACTCTAATTAAAGGTTCAGTGCCCGAAGGACGTAATAAAACCCGTCCTTTATCGGCTAAATTAGTTTCAGCTTGAACCACCGCATCTAATAAAGCTTTCTTTTTCATTACCGCTTTTGCATTGGCTTTACCTAATTTTATATTTAATAAAACTTGTGGATAAATTTTAAGATCAGCGGTTAATTCTGTAATACTTTTCTTTGATTCTTTTAAAGCCGTGAGGACTTGTAAGGCGGAGACAATGCCATCACCTGTGGAGGTTCTGTCACGGCAAATAATATGCCCTGAAGGTTCGCCGCCTAAACTCCAATCTTTTTCAATTAAACGCGCTAAAATATAACGATCTCCCACATTAACCCGTTCAAATCCAATGTTAGAGGCAGCTAAAGCATGTTCTAAACCTAAATTAGACATTACCGTGCCAATGACACTGCCTTTTAACTCATTTTTTTGTTGGCGGAATTTGGCAATAATATAGAGGATTTTATCCCCATCCATTTCTTGTCCTTGTTCATCCACCATAATTAAGCGATCACCATCTCCATCAAGGGCAATGCCTAAATCAGCGCGATATTCATTGACTGCTTTTTTTAAACTATCGGTACAGGTTGAACCGACATTTTTATTAATATTTAAACCATTGGGTTTATTACCAATGGCAATCACTTCGGCACCTAATTCTTCAAAAACACAAGGGGCAATATAATAAGTAGCCCCATGCGCACAATCGACCACAATCCGCATGCCTTTAAAGCTGGTATTCATAGGAACCGTGCTTTTGCAAAACTCAATATAACGTCCCGCCGCATCTTCAACCCGATAAGCTTTACCTAAATGTTTAGAATCAACGGTAATTAAGGGTTTATCAACTTCTTTTTCAATGGCATATTCGATTTCATCCGCCAATTTATGCCCTGTTGCAGAAAAAAACTTAATGCCATTGTCATAATGTGGATTGTGGGAAGCACTAATCACAATCCCCGCCTTAGCACCTAAAGTTCGAGTTAAATAAGCCACACCAGGGGTTGGCATAGGTCCTAATAATAAAATATCAGCGCCTGAAGCAACTAAACCCGCTTCTAAAGCAGATTCAAACATATAGCCTGAAATACGGGGATCTTTGCCAATTAAGACTTTACCCCGTGTATTACCATTTAAAACTCGCCCAACCGCCCAACCGAGTTTTAAAAAAAATTCAGGGGTAATATTACCCTCCCCTACTCTGCCCCGAATGCCATCTGTTCCAAAATATTTCTTTGTCATTGTTTAACTCTTTATATTTATTATAATGATTTAATAAACTCGATTAATTCCGCTCGACTTTGATCATTTAAGCCATTTAAGATGGGATTACCATTAATATCACTGCTGGTTGTGCCTTTAAAATAATTTTTAGCATTAAGGGCTTCTCCACCATGCCACATAATGGCTTCGGTGATATTTCTAGCCCGTCCATCATGTAAATAGAAAGCCGCACCGCCTGCAATTCGTTCTGCCAAACCAATACCCCATAAAGGCGGAGTGCGCCATTCATTGCCTGTGGCTAAAAAATCTGGACGATTATCACCTAAAGGCGTTCCCATATCATGTAATAATAAATCACTATAAGGATGTATTATTTGATTAGATAAGGCGGGGAAATTATTGACAATGCCCGTTTTAAGCGTGGGTATATGACAAGCCGCACAACCTGCAAGGGTAAAGTGTATTTCTCCTTTTTTAATCATTTCAGGATTAAGTGACGTATCACGGGAAGGAACAGCTAAAGTTTGGATATATAAATTTAGATCATTTAATTCAGTTGGATTTATTTCAGATAAAGTAATTCCCATACTTTGATGTAAATCGGCGCTAATTTGATCGGATAATGTTAAGGCATTGGCTTTTAAACCAAAGCGAGCAACTTGGTTTTGCCCTGCCGAATTATTAATATAATTGGCTCGACCTGAAATATTATCTTTTGTTTTTGTATCATCAGGATCTTCATTTTTTAAAATTTCGGCTTCATCAACTGCGGCTAGTAAGCCCATACCAAAAATAGCGGGCGGCATACGAGCAGAAAGGCGGGTTGAAGTGCTTAAAAAACGATAGGGTGTAATGGTGTAATTGGGGATTTGTACCGAATATTCCGTTCGACCTTCGGCACCATCATCAAAACGAAAAGTACTTTCAACATAATTTACGCTAATTTGGGCATGAGCGGGAATGGCGGGATCGGTTGTTTTATCTGCCAATTGTTCAGCAAAGAAAGGCGCTGATTCATCAGTACTTGGAATAGTAATGCGAATCACGGTATTGCCAGAATCATTATCTGGATTGCTGGGTCTGCCCCGCCCGCCGTTAATATGGCAACTTTGACAAGAACTTTGATTATATAAAGGACCTAATCCTGTACTGGCATCAAAAATACGATTAAAAAAAGTTTTTCCAATTTCATGACGGGCTAAAGTTTCAGTTGATAGATTGGGAATGGGATTAGCTGCATTAAAATTATTTCTAATAATCGTGGATTCCCCGCCTAGTTGATTTTGATTTAATGAAATTATTTCAATATTAGATAAACCTTCTGTGGCATCTGCGGCAATACTGGCAACGGCAATGGCATAAAATTCATTGAGAGATAAATCATAGCTAAAACTGGTTTCCGTTTTTAAATCAATAATGCAATTTTCAAGCGGGGCGCAAAGCGTTAAATTAGGCGCAAAATAAAGTTTATAAGCAATGGCTTCATTAACAGGCGCAAAATCAAGAGTCACTTTATTTGCATTAAAACGAGTTGTAATCACAGGAGCCGTTATTGCATAACTGAGTAAGGGCAATAACAATAATAAATAAAAACCACTTTTTTTCATTCAAAAATCCGCAATAAAATATAAAGATCGTTGGATTGTAGAGACAAGGCATGCCTTGTCTCTACGCCTGACAACTAAAAACTAAAGATGCTCAACCCTTAAACATTGAATATTTCCTGTAATTGCATCTAAAAAAGCAATGGCACTAATGGCTTTATTCATATTTTTTTCTTTAGCTTGATGAGTCATAAAAATCAAGGGTGCGGGTTCACCTTTTTGATGTTTAGCCTGTTGCATGGCTTTAATGCTAATTTTATTATCTGATAATATTTGGGTAATTTCCGCCATAACCCCTGTTTTATCATCCACGGTTAAGCGTAAATAATAAGCACTTTCAATGGCATCAATATCTAAAATAGGCGTATTGGCAAGTTCACTGAGCTGGAAAGCTAAATGTGGAATCCGATTATTGGGATCGGTTGTTAAAGTCCGTGCTACATCAATAATATCGGCAACCACTGCCGAAGCGGTTGGTTCAGCTCCCGCCCCTGCGCCATAATAAAGCGTATCTCCCACCGCATCACCATGTACTAAAACGGCATTCATTACACCGTCTACATTGGCAATTAGGCGTTCTTTAGGAATTAAAGTGGGGTGAACTCTTAATTCAATGCCTTTGTCTGTTTTTTTGGTAATTCCTAAATGTTTAATGTTGTAACCAAAACTAGCAGCATATTCAACATCTTGTTTTTCTATTTTAGAAATGCCTTCAGTATAAGCTTTATCAAATTGTAAGGGGATACCAAAAGCTAAAGACGCAATAATGGCTAATTTATGGGCGGCATCAATGCCTTCAACATCAAAAGTTGGATCAGCTTCGGCATATCCTAACGCTTGAGCTTCGCTTAAAACATCGGCAAAGTCGCGTCCTTTATCGCGCATCTCCGTTAAAATAAAATTACCCGTGCCATTAATAATGCCAGCCACCCATTCAATCCGATTTGCCGCCAAACCTTCTCGAAGTGCTTTAATAATGGGAATACCGCCCGCAACGGCGGCTTCAAACGCCACCATTACCCCTTTTTTACTGGCAGCAGCAAAGATTTCATTGCCATGTTTGGCAATTAAGGCTTTATTTGCGGTAACAACATGTTTACCGTTTTCAATGGCTTTTAAAACTAACTCTTTAGCAGGAGAATCCCCGCCAATTAGTTCAACAATAATATCAATATCGGGATTTTCAACCAATTGAAATGCATCATCGCTAATTTCAATGTCGTCAAGCCCCATAATTTGATCTTTATCATAAGCTTTAGCAGCCGCATGGGTAATGCTAATGTCTCGTCCCGCACGGCGACTAATTTCTTCCGCATTTCGGGATAAAACAGTGACGGTTCCTCCGCCTACAGTGCCTAAGCCTAAGATGCCAACAGTTACAGGTTTCAAAGATATTCTCCAATATTGATATTATTTTTTAAGAAATGTATTTTAATGTAAATCTAGTGTTTGGGTAAATAACCATCTTGCCGAAACATTTCTCGAATGCCGCGAACCGCTTGGCGTGTGCGATGTTCATTTTCAATTAAACCAAAACGAACATGATCATCGCCATATTTACCAAAACCAATACCCGGTGAAACAGCTACTTTTGCTTCTTTTAGTAATTTTTTAGAAAATTCCAGCGATCCCATGGCTTGATAAAATTTAGGAATGGGCGCCCAAACAAACATGGTGGCTTTGGGTGGCGTCACCGCCCAACCAATGTTATTTAAACCACTACAAAGTGTATTGCGACGGTTTTGATACATTTTAGTAATGTCTTTAACACATTGTTGATCCCCTTCAAGCGCGGCAATTGAGGCGACTTGAATGGGGGTAAAAGTACCATAATCTAAATAAGATTTAATTCGGGATAAGGCATTAACCAATGTTTTATTACCGCACATAAAACCAACCCGCCAACCTGGCATATTATAACTTTTCGATAAAGAAAAAAACTCAACTGCGATTTCTTTTGCCCCTTTGACTTCAAGAATAGAAGGCGCTCGATAACCATCAAAAACAATATCCGCATAAGCAATATCATGAATCACCCAAATTCCATGTTGTTTTGCAATGGCAATGACTTTTTCAAAAAAATCAAGTTCGACGCATTGCGTGGTTGGATTCCCTGGAAAATTAATAATTAACATTTTAGGACGCGGCCAACTATCTAAAATGGCTTCTTCTAAGGCTTCAAAAAAATCACTGTCAGGGGTTAATTTAACATGCCGAATATCCGCCCCCGCAATAATAGAACCATAGGGATGAATGGGATAAGCGGGATTGGGTACTAAAACCGAATCTCCTGGTCCTAAACAAGCCAAGGCTAAATGGGCTAACCCTTCTTTTGAACCAATCGTCACAATGGCTTCCGCATCAGGATCTAAATCAACATCAAAGCGCTTTTTATACCAATGGCAAATAGCTTGGCGTAATCTTGGAATGCCTTTTGATGCTGAATAACGATGAGTATCTGGACGACGGGCGGCTTCAACTAATTTTTCAACAATATGTTTTGGCGTGGGTTGATCGGGGTTTCCCATGCCAAAATCAATAATATCTTCCCCTCTCGCTCGCGCATTGGCTTTTAATTCATTAACAATGTTAAAAACATAAGGCGGTAAGCGTTTGATACGATGGAAATTTTCCATTTCGGGGGTCGACACTGCAAAATACTCAAAAAGGTTAAAACGGAAATCATGAATTGAAGCAGTTAAATCGTCAAGTATTATTTATTATTTTGTTCTAATATATAAACTCTATTTTAAAGCAGAAGAAGCAATGACTAAATTAAGTGTTAATTTAAATAAAATCGCCTTATTACGTAATTCCAGAGGACGCGACTTCCCCAATGTCGTTGATTTTGCCAAAAAATTCATCCAACTGGGCGTGACAGGAATTACCGTTCATCCGCGTCAAGATGAGCGTCATATTACCGTGCAAGACACCTTAGACTTAGCTGATTTATTAAAGGATAATATTCAAGTTGAATTTAATATTGAAGGTTATCCCTCAGATGATTTTTTGGCTTTAGTTGAAAAAACAAGTCCTGATCAATGTACTTTAGTGCCTGATAGTCCTGATCAATTAACCTCGGATCATGGCTGGGATTTAATACAGCATGGGGCTTGGATTAAAGAAATTAGCCAGCAATTTAAAAAATCAGCGATTCGGACGTCTATTTTTTTAGATCCTGATATTAACCAAGTCAAACTTGTTAAAGCAACAGGGGCGGAACGCATTGAATTATATACTGAAGCTTATGCCGCAAGTTATGAACAAAAAAGCATTTTTAAAAAATACCAAGAAACGGCTTTACTCGCTCAACAACAAGGAATTGGGGTTAATGCGGGTCATGATTTAGATTTACAAAATTTAGCTCATTTTTTAACCATTCCCAATATTTTAGAAGTTTCCATTGGACATGTTTTAACCATTGAATGTATTGAACAAGGCATGCCGAGCGTAATAAAAAAATATCTTAATATTTGTGAAAATTCCGCTAAAATAATCTAATGGACTTAGAACAACGTGTAAAACAAAATTTCGCTGAAAGCATTCAAGTTAAAACCGAAGCTTTACAAACCCTACAACCCCTTCTTGCTCAAGCAGGAAAATTATTGGTTAACCGATTATTTCATGGTGCTAAAATATTAAGCTGTGGTAATGGAGGCTCTGCGGCAGATGCCCAACATTTTTCCTCAGAAATGCTCAATCGCTTTGAAAAAGAACGCCAAGGACTTCCCGCCATTGCATTAACAACCGATAGCTCGACTTTAACCTCAATTGCCAATGATTATGATTACTCTAAAATCTTTGCTCGACAAATTTGTGCTCTAGGTCATCCTGGAGATGTTTTACTGGCGATTAGTACCAGTGGGAATTCAGCTAATATTATCAGCGCCATTCAAGCAGCTCAAGAACAAGGCATGTTAGTTATTGCTTTAACAGGGCAACAAGGCGGGGAAATTCGCTCATTAATACGCCAACAAGATATTGAAATTTGTGTGCCAACAGAAAGAACGGCCCGAATTCAAGAAGTTCATTTATTATGTATTCATTGTCTTTGTGATTTAATTGATTATCAATGTGCGCAAATGAGTTGTCCCAAATAATATATGACATTTAAACAAATATTCGGTTTTAATTGCCTTCCTTTGCTCTTTTCTGGTTATATTTATTGGACTTATCAAACGTTTATCCCTTTGATTTTATATTTGTTTTTTTCTATTATTACTTTAATTTTTTATATTGTTGATAAACAACGGGCTAAAAATCAAGCATGGCGGATTCCAGAAATAACCTTGCATTTACTTGAATTAGCAGGCGGATGGCCGGGTGCTTTAATTGCTCAATATTGGATCCGTCATAAAAATGCTAAAAAAAGTTATCAAATCGTTTTTTGGCTGATTGTTTTTTCTCATTTTTTATCTTGGATTTTATTGTGTTTTCTAATATAACCTTAAGTCCAGAAGCAGAACAAACCAGTCAAGCATTAAAGCAACTGATTCAACAAGAAATTACCCAACAAGGCGGGGCAATCCCTTTTGACCGTTATATGGAATTGGCACTTTATGCGCCTAATCTCGGTTATTACAGCGCGGGCAGTCAGAAATTTGGACGAGCGGGAGATTTTATTACCGCCCCTGAACTCAGTCCTTTATTTTCACAATGTTTAGCCGTTCAAGCCGAGGAAATTTTTAATAAAACGGGCATTGATCGTCATTATTTAGAATTTGGCGCGGGTAGTGGTAAAATGGCGGAGGCTATTTTATTATATTTGGCTAAACAAGGAAATTTACCCAAAAGTTATACCATTATTGAATTAAGTGCCGATTTAAAACAGCGTCAACAACAACGTTTAAAAGAATTTAATTGTGTTCAATGGCTAAATAAATTACCTGAAAAACCATTTAATGGCGTTATTTTAGCCAATGAATTATTAGATTCAATGCCTGTTAATCGTTTTAAAATAACCAAAAATAGCTTTCAAGAATATTGGGTTGAACAAGGTTTTAAAGGCATTTGGCAAGACTCCAATAATCCACGGCTTATTAAAGCCATGACATTATTAAAAGATTTACCTGAAAATTATACTTCGGAAATAAGCTTAAGAATTCCCGCTTGGTTAAAAAGCCTAGATGCTTGTACTAATAAAGTGGCTTTATTACTTATTGATTATGGTTATAAAAGCAGTGATTTTTATCATGAAGAACGATATAACGGCAGTTTAATGTGCCATTATCAGCATCAAGCTCATGCGGATCCGTTTGTTTTTATTGGTTTGCAAGATATTACGGCTGATATTGATTTTAGTGCTTTAGCAAAAAATAATTATTTTCAAGTGGCAGGTTTTAGCACCCAAAGTCAATTTTTAATTGGTACAGGAATTGAAAAATTATTATTGGCTGAAATTGAACAAGGACGGAAAATAATGGCAGCATCCCAAGGCTTAAAACAATTAATGCTTCCCCAGTTTATGGGGGAAAAATTTAAAGTGATGGCATTACAAAAAAACTTAGATTTAATGGATTTAAGCGGTTTTTCGGGTTTATTATTGTAATAAATAACGTCTTGCCGTTGCGGGCACTTCAATGCCCTGCCCTGCTAACATTAAAATACGATATTGATAAGCACTGCCTGTTAATAAATGAAGCGCCACTTCGGCAACTTTGCGATTTTTATAATCTGCCAAAGCGGTTCCTTTAACCCAATCATTAAAAGCGCCCATTGCAGGACCGCACCAAATTTGATAATCAAATTCCCGCCCTTTAACGCCCGCATTTGCCCACCGTGAAGATAATCCTAAATACCAGCGAAAAATAAGCGCCATTTTACGTTTTGGATTATTTTTTGCCCGATTAATCACTTCTGGATCACGTTGTTGAAAAAATTCAACGGTTTGTTGCCAAATATTATCAAGGCTGTCTTGAAAAATTTGTTTTTCCAATTTGGCTCTTTCCGCCACAGGAATTTGCTCAATACCATCGTATTCAATATAAAGCTCATACAGCTTTTTAGCCCGCATTGGAAATAACGTGCCTTTTTTTAATACTTGTAATTCAACACCGCGTTCAAACATATCCGAGGCGGGTGCCATCGCAACATCCGCCATCGCGGTTTGGGCTAATAATTTTTTAGTATGTTCTGACGAACCTGCTTCAACACAACCTTGATTAATAGAACCTGTAACTAAATACGCCGCGCCCATTGAAAAAGTGGCTAATCCTGCATCTGGCGAGCCAATTCCGCCGCCTGCTCCAATCCTAATAAGATTAGAATATTGATATTTTTGCTGAATTTCATCTCTTAAAGCAATAATAGAAGGTAATAAAGGTAACATAGGACGATTATCAGTGTGTCCGCCAGAATCTGCCTCAACAGTAATATCATCCGCCATCGGAATTTGTTGTGATAATTGAGCTTGTTCAGCACTAATTAATCCTTTCGCTAATAATTCATCCACCATTTTTTGCGGTGGCGGACTCATAAAAACGGTTGCCACTTCACGGCGAGAAACTTTACCAATAATTTTATTTTGAATTTGGATTTGTCCTTGGGCGTTTTTAGTTAATCCTTTAACTCGATAATAAACCAAGGAAGGCGTCATATTAAAAAAAGCAGCGGCTTCAATAACAGACACTTGATATTTTAAATAAAGCTCAATGGTTCCCCATTCAATGGCTTGTTCACTGGGATTATGAATAAAATTAAAAACATAAGGTCCTTCAGGCAAGGCTTTTTGAATTTTTAAGATAGCTTGTTCAACGCGATCTAAAGCCAAACCACCCGCCCCAAAAGCCGCTAAGATTTTTTGTTGTCCAAGCGTAATCACCATTTCTTCGGAAGCAATGCCATTTGCCATTGCACCCGCCATATAAGCATATTTAACACCATAAAATGCTTTAAAATTATTATCGCCTAAAAATTCAGGCATTAAAGGCGGCACATAACCAATAATTTGACTGGGATCAGCACTGGGTTGATGACTAATTTCGATTTCACTGCCTTGGATAATATAACAAGGCTTATCTAAATTTAATAAGCTATTGATATTTTTCATTTAATTAAATCTCTAGTGTAATACACGCGGAATGGATAAAGTAAAAGGGGCGATTTTTGCAAAAAAATGTTGACCATCATCTGTTGTCATTTCATATTGCCCTTCCATTGTGCCCACAGGTGTTTTTAAAATAGCGCCTGATGTATAAGTATAACTTTGTCCTGACTCAAGATAAGGCTGTTCACCGACAACACCTGCGCCCATCACTTCTTCCACCCCGCCTTCACCATCTTTAATAATCCAATGACGATTTAATAATTTGGCAGGATTTTGTCCTTTATTTGCAATGGTAATGGTATAAGAAAAAACATACTTTTCATGATCAGGGTTAGATTGTTCAGCAATGTATTGAGATTGAACTGACACAGAGATAATATTGATTATATTCATGGAATTAAATTAAAGATAAATAAGGAGGTTTTAGGAATGTTTTTTACGTAGAAGTTTAACTTCTTCAATTGATAAATCCAAAGTATCTGCAATGGTTTTATCATCTAAAAAAGGCAATAAATTAAGGGCTGCTTGATAACTTTTTTCTAGCTTACCTTTTTCAATGCCTTTTTCAATCCCTGCCTCCAAGCCAATCTCATAAGAAGGCAAGCCTGTTAAACGAACTTGTGTAATCATTTGTTCAGCCTCTTTGACTTGTTGTTGTAAATTTCTATTTTCTGCCAATATTTCTAACATTAATAAAAAACGTCGATATTCGCTTTCATTGTTTTTTAGAATACTTTGCAGTTGTTTTACAATATAGTTTACTATATCTTTCTCTGGTTTACCGCCAAAATCACATAAAATCGCCAAAACAAGCGCATCTGGGCTTCCTTGACGGAATAATTTACGACAATCTAATTGCCGCATATCAAAGATTTGATATTGATAATCTAGTTTGTCTTGCTTTAATCCATCCTGCATTCGTAATCGATCTTTGCCAATATAAATTAAATATTGATGGATTTGAATGTTGGGATTGGCATAAAAAATATCAAGATAATAACGCAACATTCGTTGCGGCATAATTTTTTGATTATAATTTTGAATTTCAATATGCAATATATAAGCATTCCCTTGTTTAGGCGTTACTTTTAGAATTAAGTCCGCCCGCCTATCTTGAATTGTTTGATGCTCTGTTTCGAGCATTTCAATTTGATCTTTTGAAGTAATTTTAAAACCAAAAAAGAGATTGGCAATATCAACCCCAATTTGTTTAAAAATTTCTTTGCTAATAATGTCTTTTTCTGCCATCTAATGCACCTTAAAATAACGTTGAATATCGCGTAAAATAACAAAAAGCCAAGGCCAGATAATGGCACCAATTAAAGGCGTTATCCAATATGACAATAAAGGCGGGGGTGTTTGCATCATTCCCATTAGCCAAAAGGCGGGCATTCGTTCAATCACTAATAAACAAAAAATTAATAAACTTTGTTGAAAAAGTGGCAATAAAACCAATCGTAGATGAATTTTTAGACTGATTAATGTAATTAAAATAAAACCAATACCATGTTGCCCCAATAAAGTGCCAAGTAAGACATCTAACAGCAATCCTAATGCCCAAACTTTAAAAATATTCATTCTAAAAGGGGCATTAATACACCAAAAAATAATCACCATTGGTAGCCATTGCGGACGATAAAGCAAACCCCATTCAGGAATCGGCATTATTTCCAAAATAATGGCAATTCCAAGGGTGATAAAAATAATCCAACCATTACTTTCATTTTTCGGCATTAGAAGGTTGCCGTTTTTTTATTTGCCAAACTAACATGGTTTCTCTTATTTTATCTAATTGCGCAATGGGAGTTGCGCTGATTTTAGCAAAAGGCGAATGATTATTAGTGGTAATAGAAGAAATTACCGCAACAGGATAACCATTAGGAAAACGTCCACCCATACCCGATGTAATTAAAATATCCTTTTCTTGAATATCGGCATTATTAGCTAAATAAGGTAAGCTTAAGGATTGTAAACTGTCTCCAACCGCAATAGTACGTAAGCCATTGCGTTTAATTTGGATGGGCAAAGCATGTTCACTGTCCGTAATTAACAGCACATCGGCAGAAAAAGGATTAACATGAATCACTTGCCCCACAACGGCATCCGCATTTAATACAGGTTGCCCTAAAAAAACATTGGAATTTGTTCCTTTATTAATCCGAATACGATGTTTAAAGGGATTCATAGCGACCGCTGAAACTTCAGCAATTAAAATTCGTTCGCCAATCCGTTGTGAAGAATTCAATAACATCATTAAACGCTGGTTTTCATCTTCTAAAACCATCATCCGTTGCATACGAGCTTTTAATTTAAGATTTTCTTGGTGTAATGTTTCAATTTGCCAATGTAATTTTGATCGGGTGGCAAAAAATTGATAAAGATGGGTTGGAATAACCACAGGCGCTTCGGCTATTTTTTGCAGTGGATAAGTTAAAACAGAAAGGCGGGAGCGCACCGATTCAAAATAATCAAAGCGATGATCAATCACCATCATAATTAAAGACAGCAAAATCCCAAAAATGGCTTGGGGAACTAAAGATCCTGATTTTAAAAATATGGGTTTAATAACGGGCGTCTAGCTATTGTGAAGAAAATAAATTATTGCCTCTTTCATCCATCATTTCTAAAGCACGACCGCCACCGCGAGCAACACAAGTTAAAGGTTCTTCTGCAACCACTACGGGTAATCCTGTTTCTTCGGCAATTAAACGATCAATATCCCGTAATAAAGCGCCACCGCCTGTTAAAACAATTCCGCATTCTGCAATATCCGCGCCTAATTCAGGTGGCGTTTGTTCTAAAGCACTTTTAACCGCTTCTACAATGCCTGATAATGGTTCTTGCAAAGCTTCTAAAATTTCATTGCTATTCAGTGTAAAACTGCGCGGAATCCCTTCTGCAAGATTGCGTCCTCGGACTTCAATGTCTTTGCGTTCATTACCTGGATAAGCGGTGGCAATTTCTTTTTTAATTCGTTCCGCCGTGGCTTCACCAATTAAAGTACCAAAATTACGCCGTACATAATTAATAATCGCTTCATCAAATTTATCTCCCCCAATGCGGGCAGAATGTGAATAAACAATGCCATTTAATGAAATAATCGCCACTTCCGAAGTACCGCCCCCAATATCTAAAACCATTGAACCACGAGCTTCATCAACAGGTAAACCCGCACCAATCGCCGCTGACATGGGTTCTTCTATTAAATAGACATTCCGTGCTCCCGCGCCTTCGGCAGATTCCTTAATGGCTTTACGTTCAACTTGAGTTGAACCACAAGGCACACAAATTAAAACCCGTGGACTGGGTTTTAACAGACGGGATTCATGAACTTTATGAATAAAATGTTGGAGCATTTTTTCAGTAATAATAAAATCCGCAATCACGCCATCTTTCATGGGTCGAATGGTTTCAATATTTTGCGGTGTGCGTCCCAGCATGGCTTTGGCTTCTTCGCCAACAGCAGCCACCGATTTTCCGCCATTGCCATCTAATCGAATCGCAACAACCGACGGTTCATCTAAAACAATGCCTTTATCTCGGGCATAAATCAGCGTATTAGCGGTCCCCAAATCAATAGATAAATCATTTGAAAACATGCCTCTAAAGCGTTTAATCATAGTTTTAGAAAGAAGTGAAATAATGGCGGGTAATCTACCAATCGAACGATTGAATAGCAAGTTTTTCTTTGGTACAAATGTAGAGACGCACCGCCGTGCGTCTCAGGGATACTATTTAAATATTAAGCAAAATTACTGGCAACAAAATCCCAATTAACCACATTCCAAATTTCTTCCATATATTTCGGACGGGCATTACGATAATCAACATAATACGCATGTTCCCAAACATCAATGGTTAATAAAGGTGTTTTGCCGCTGGTTAAAGCACTTCCTGCATTGCTGGTATTTAATAATTCAACGCTGCCATCTGAATTTTTAACTAACCAAGTCCAACCTGAACCAAAATTACCCACCGCAGAAGCACTAAATTTTGTTTTAAATTCAGCAAAAGAACCAAATGCCGCATTAATCTCATCAGCTAAAGCGCCTGTCGGTTCTCCGCCTTTATTGGGTGCTAAACAATTCCAATAAAAAGTATGATTCCAAACTTGAGCCGCATTATTAAAAATGGGACCTTCTGAATTTTTAACGATTTCTTCCAGCGTGCTATTTTCGTGATCGGTGCCCGCAATGAATTTATTTAAATTCGTGACATAAGCTTGATGATGTTTACCATAATGATAATCAATGGTTTCTGCTGAGATAGTGGGTTCTAATGCGTTTTTTTCATAAGGTAAAGCAGGTAATTCGTGTGTCATTATAACTCCTTCGTTATATTTTATAAATTGCTTGGTGATAATAACCAAGTAAAAAGGTCGGACAATTTTAATGAACCCTTATCATTAGTGCAAGCAGAATTAATGTTCAATGAGTGGAAAAATAAATTTTTTTAAATATAAAATAACCCATTGAAAAGCCGTTTTTATTTTTTAAAACAATAGATTACCTTGGTTTTAGCGCTGCTGGTCATCAGCTGACATTATTTGACTATAGACAATGAGCTTAATTTTATCCAAAATGCCCTTACTTTAATTTTGATAATCAATTTTGACAATACATGGAAATTAATGATTTTTTATCTAAAGAACGTATTATTGTTGATGCACAACCTTTTAGCAGCAAAAAGCGAATTATTGAAGCCATTGCCAGCTGCTTTTCCAAAACCATTGAAACAATTTCAAAAGAACACGTCTTCGAACAACTAATCGCGCGTGAAAAAATCGGCAGTACAGGCATGGGTTCAGGAATTGCGATTCCCCATGCCCGTATTGCAGAGATTAATCAACCTTATGCTGTTTTTATGCGTTTGCAAGCCGAATTAAATTTTGATGCGCATGATAATAAACCTGTGGATTTAGTTTTTGCTTTAATTGTGCCCGAACAAGCGACCAAATTGGATTTGCAATTAATGCAGGATATGACCTTGATTTTTAAGAATAAAGATATTATTGCTCATTTAAGACAAACCAGTGATATTGAATCTATACAAAAGACTTTTCAGACGGTTATTTGATGTTATTGACGCTTAAGATCAGTATTGTTGCCCTATGTTTTATCTTAACGGGTGGGAATTTCTTTAATAAATATATTGATGAGGTGATTGAAAATAATAAAGTTGCTTTATTTGTTAAAACATTATCCTTTATTGTGGCATTTTTAGGGAGTATTTATTTAATTAATGATGTGGTTCATAGTTTTAAGGAAGATTTGATTAAAGAAATAAAGGAAGAAAGGGGTGAGCCGTCCGCAAAAACCACTGAAAATAAAAACACAACATTTATTTCTGCTCCAATCTCTATAAAAGAAGTCATTGGAAAATATATTATTTATTCCAATGGGACAGTAAAAGATACTAAAAATAAATTAATTTGGAAACGCTGTGCAGAAGGATTAAGGGGTAATAATTGCCAACAAGGTCAAGCCAAGAAAATGAGTTATCAAGCCGCCCTTGATTATGCTGACAAAATTGAAGGTTGGAGAATGCCCACAATACAGGAATTAAATACCTTGGTTTATTGTAGTAATGGGGTTGAACGGAAATTTTATCGAAAGGATTATTGGGCAACCATTGATTGTCGTGGAAAAGATCATAAAGATAATGCCTATCAACAACCCACCATTAATCAACAAGTTTTTCCGAACACCCCGCCTAAGACTAAAAACAATGATGTGCGTTCTTATTATTATGGGTCTTCTTCTTCGGATACGGATTATAGTAACGATGTTTGGGGCGTCAACTTTTTGCTTGGTAATGATAGCAGTAATGTTAAACGATCAAGTGAGTTATTTGTGCGGCTTGTGCGAGAGTGAAAGATGTTATTGGCTTTTAAAATAAGTGTTACCTTTCTTTTTATTTTAACTGGCGGGAATTTTTTTAGTAAATATATTGATGAAACAATTGAAAATAATAAAATTGCCTTATCTGTTAAAACATTGGCTTTTATGGTTGCTTTTTTAGGGAGTCTGTTTTTTATTAAGGATTGGGTTCATGATGTGAAGGTGGGGTTGATTGAGGAGATAAAGGCGGAAGAAACAGAAGATAAAAAAATCAAGCCTGTTCCAACGCCTGTTCCTATAGAAGAATCAATATTAATGGTTCGTTCTAATGTTGAAGAAGCTCAAATTTGGATTAATAATGAAGATCAAGATCGAGGAACAACCCCTTTAAATTTAAAATTAACCGCAGGAAATTATGATTTAGTGATTAAAAAGGTGGGATATATTGATTATAAAATAAAGGTTTATTTAAAGGCGGGAGAAAATAAACTGATTCAAGGAGAGTTAAAAAAACAAAAAGCAATATTAACGGTTCGTTCTAATGTTGAACAAGCTCAAGTCTGGATTAATAATGAAAATCAAGGAATAACCCCATTGAATTTGAAATTAAAAGCAGGGGATTATAGTTTGGTAATTAAAAAGGCGGGGTATTTTGATTATAAATCACTGGTTTATTTAAGGGCGGCAGAAAATAAACTGATTCGGGGGAAGTTAATAAAAGGACAAGTCATTGGACAATATATGATTTATCCTAATGGGACAGTAAAGGATACTAAAACTAATTTAATTTGGAAACGTTGTGCGGAGGGATTGAGTGGGGATGATTGTCAGCAGGGTGAAGCTAAGAAAATGAGTTATCAAGCGGCACTTGATTATGCTGAGAAGATTGAAGGTTGGAGAATGCCAACAATAAAGGAATTAAATACTTTGGTTTATTGTAGTAATGGGGTTGAGCGGGAGTTTTTTAATAATAGTTATAATACAAAAACTGATTGTAGGGGAAAAGATCACAAAGATAATTCTTATCAAATACCCACGATTAATCAACAGGTTTTCCCTAATACCACCCCTAACGCAAATAAGAATGATTGGCGTTCTTATGTCTACTGGTCTTCTTCGCCTCATGTTAACAGTAGGTCCTATGCTTGGAGTGTTTACTTCTACAATGGTAATGATAACTTCTATAAGCGGTCGAGCGAGAGGTTCGTGCGTCTTGTGCGAGTGGGACAGTGATTTTTATTTTTTTATTTATCTTTAAAAAAATCCCCAACCCCCACCCCCAAAAAAACTTCTAATGCACCCTGATTATAATTTGGTATATAATATCCGCCTTACAAGCTATAAAGGTTAAATAATGATTACGCTTACTGATTATTTAGTGGTCGCTGCAATCCTCTTTTGTATTAGCATTGCTGGCATTTTTATCAATCGCAAAAATATTTTGATTTTATTAATGTGTATCGAGTTGATGTTATTGGCGGTAAATATTAATTTTATCGCTTTTTCTTATTTTTTAAATGATAATGCGGGACAAGTTTTTGTCTTCTTTATCTTAACCGTTGCAGCAGCCGAAGCCGCCATTGGGCTTGGCATTTTGGTGGTTTTATTTAGAAACAAAAAAACCATTGATGTTACTGACTTAGACAGTTTAAAAGGTTAAAAAATGGATCATATTTATTTATCGCTGGTATTGGCTCCTCTCTTTGGTGCGGTTTTAGCGGGGCTTTGGCGCAATCAATTAGGACGTTCTGGCTCGCATTGGGTGACTATTTTAGGGGTTGCCATTTCGTGTGGTTTATCGCTTTATGTGTTAAGTCAATTTATTACAGGACAAACCACCACTTATAATGAAAGTGTTTATACATGGATGCAAATAGGCGGGCTTAAATTAGAAGTCGGCTTTTTAGTCGATACGTTAACTGCGATGATGATCTCGGTGGTCACTTTTGTTTCTTTAATGGTGCATATTTATACCGTGGGTTATATGCATGATGAAGAGGGTTATCAACGTTTCTTTAGTTATATTTCTTTATTTACCTTCTCCATGTTAATGCTGGTCATGGCAAATAACTTTATGCAGTTATTTTTTGGCTGGGAAGCGGTGGGACTGGTTTCTTATTTACTTATTGGCTTTTATTTTAAAAAAGAAACGGCGATTTTTGCCAATATGAAGGCTTTTTTAGTCAATCGAGTCGGTGATTTTGGTTTTATTTTAGGCATTGCCGCCATTGCGATGACTTTTGGTTCTTTAGATTATGCCACGGTTTTTGCGGATGTGATGGCTAATACAGAACATTATAAAAATGCCTCTATTACGCTTTGGGAAGGCAATACCTTTTCATTAATGACGGTAATTTGTATTTTCTTATTTATTGGGGCAATGGGTAAATCCGCCCAAATGCCTTTACATGTTTGGTTGCCTGATTCAATGGAAGGTCCAACCCCTATTTCTGCTTTAATTCATGCCGCAACGATGGTTACAGCGGGTATTTTTATGGTGGCTAGAATGTCGCCGTTATTTGAATTATCTGAAACCGCGCTGTCGTTTGTTTTAATTATTGGCGCAACCACCGCCTTTTTTACGGGTTTAATCGGCATTGTTCAAAATGATATTAAGCGGGTGGTGGCTTATTCAACGCTGTCTCAATTAGGTTATATGGTGGTGGCTTTGGGTGTTTCTGCTTATGCGGCAGGTGTTTTCCATTTAATGACCCATGCCTTTTTTAAAGCCTTATTATTTTTAGCTGCGGGTTCGGTTATTATGGGCATGCATCATGATCAAGATATTCAGAATATGGGCGGAGTGGCTAAATATATGAGAATAACGTGGTTTACCGCCTTAATCGGTTCTTTGGCATTAATTGGCTTTCCTGGTTTTTCTGGTTTCTTTTCTAAAGATTTGATTATTGAAGCGGTGCATCATTCTGACATCTTTGGTTCAGGTTATGCTTATGTCATGGTGATGGCGGGTGTTTTTGTAACTGCTTTATATAGTTTTAGAATGTATTTCTTAGTTTTTCATGGCAAAGGTCCGCGCGATGAACATGCCAAAGAACATATTAAAGAAAGCCCTTGGGTGGTTACTTTGCCTTTGGTTATGTTGGCAATCCCTTCGGTGTTTATTGGTGGTTTAACCATTGGCGGCATGGTCTTTGGGGATTGGTTTAAAGATGTTATTTTTGTATTACCTGAACATGATGTGATTGCCGAGATTGGCAAAGATTTTCATGGTGCTACGGCTTTTGTTCTACATGGGGTTGTAGGGCTTCCAACCCTGTTATGGATGGCAGGCATTTTTATTGCTTGGTATGCTTGTTTGAAAAATCCTAAATTTGCCTTTGAAATTAAAACGCGCTTTGATTTAACCTATATTGTATTAAAGAAAAAATATGGCTTTGATGAATTATTTCAATTAATCTTTGCAAAAGGGTCTTTAATGATGGGTAAATTATTCTGGAATTTAGGCGATCGGTTTATTATTGAAACCATTTTTGTCAATGGTTCCGCTCATGTAGTCGGTTGGGCTTCGTCTATTATCCGCAATATTCAAACAGGTTATTTATATCATTATGCCATTGCCATGATTGTTGGTTTATTAGGCTTAATGACTTGGTTTGTTTTTTAATTAAGGTTAAAAATAATGAACTGGTTAGAAACTTGTAATAACCCGCTATTTAAAAATATCCCTTTTAAAGTTGAACTTAATAAACAAGGGCAAGTATTAATGACTCCAGTAAAAGTGACACATTCTTTATTTCAAGGTAAGATTGTCCGACTTTTGTATCAAAATTTAACAGCGGGAGAAGCCCTTGTTGAATGTGCCATTGCGACTACAGAAGGAACTAAAGTGGCAGATGTTGCTTGGGCTTTTGATCAGCGTCTTAATGAAATTAGTCAACAAACCGAATGCTTGATTGCACCTGAAATTTGTATTGAAGTGATGTCATCTAGTAATACAAAAGCAGAAATGAATGAAAAAAAGCAACTTTATTTTGCACAAGGCGCCGAAGAGGTTTGGATTTGTGATAAAAAAGGGATTTTTTCATTTTTTTCTGTTGAAAATCAATTGACGAGTTCATCTCTCGCACCTGATTTTCCAAAAATGCTATAAAAAATCATGAATTTGTTTTTTTATTTTTTAAATCATTTATTTTATGTTTTTAAAGGCCATCTAATATGACCGCAACCTTTCCATTACTCTCTCTTTGTATCTGGCTTCCTATTATGGGCGGCGGACTGGTGCTTGCTTCGGGCAATAAAAATCCCAATATTACGCGCTGGCTGGCGTTGTGTATTGCGCTATTAAGTTTGGCGGTTACTTTGCCCTTGTGGTCTGGTTTTAATAGCCAATTTGTCGGTATGCAGTTTATTGAAAAAATAAATTGGATTCCCGCCTTTGCCATTCATTATTATTTGGGTGTGGATGGTTTTTCCATGCCATTAATTATTTTGACTGCCTTTATTAGTGTCATTGTCATTATCTCGGCTTGGGAAGTCATTCAAGATAAACCCGCCCAATATCTTGCCGCCTTTCTTATTATGGAAGGTTTAATGATTGGCGTTTTTTCCGCCTTAGATGCGATGTTATTTTATGTCTATTGGGAAGCCATGTTAATTCCCATGTTTCTTATTATTGGTATTTGGGGCGGTCCAAGACGGGTTTATGCCACCATTAAGTTCTTTATTTATACCTTCTTTGGTTCGGTTTTTATGCTGGTTGCTTTAATCTACATGTATTTACAAGCAGGCAGTATGGATATTTTGGCATTTCATGATTTAAAATTAAATCATACTGAACAAACTTTTATTTTTATTGCTTTCTTTATGGCTTTTGCGGTTAAAGTACCAATGTGGCCCGTGCATACTTGGTTACCTGATGCGCATGTTGAAGCACCTACAGGTGGTTCGGTAGTACTAGCCGCCATTATGTTAAAAATTGGGGGTTATGGTTTTTTAAGATTTAGTTTACCTATTGCGCCTGATGCCAGCAGTGAATTAGCTTGGATTATTATTACTTTATCTTTAATTGCGGTGGTTTATATTGGTTTTGTGGCACTTGTACAAACCGATATGAAAAAACTCATCGCTTATTCTTCAATTTCACATATGGGTTTTGTGACCCTTGCCTTCTTTATTGTATTTGCCATGATTAGCCCCGAAAATAGTGCCACCGATGGTGCTTTACTTGCTATTAGTGGGGCAATGGTACAAATGATTTCACATGGTTTTATTTCCGCCGCTATGTTCTTGGTGGTTGGGGTGCTTTATGATCGCATGCACAGTCGCGAGATTTCTGCTTATGGTGGTGTGGTTAATAAAATGCCTTGGTTTGCCGCCTTTGCTGTCTTTTTTGCGATGGCAAATGCGGGGCTTCCTGGGACATCGGGTTTTGTGGGTGAATTTATGATTATTCTAAGTGCCTTTCAAGCTCATTTTATTTATGCCTTATTGGCGGCGAGCACTTTAGTAATTGGCGCGGCTTATACGCTTTGGATGGTCAAGCGGGTTATTTTTGGTGAAGTGAGTAATGACAATGTGGCAGAATTAACCGACATTAATAAACGAGAATTTTTAATTATGGCATTATTGGCGGGGGCTGTTTTAGCTTTAGGATTAATGCCCGCGCCCTTAATTGATGTAATGGATGCCACCATTAAAGATTTATTGCAACATCTTGCTGTTTCTAAATATTAATTGATTGAATACTTAAAAAATGACGAATCTAATCTTTGTTGACTCACATACCTTGCTAACTGCCTTGCCTGAAATATTTATGCTCAGTGCGGTTTGTTTTATTTTAGTCCTTGATTTATTTCTTGATCAAAAACAGCGTGTTTTAACTTATGCTTTAAGCCAAGCCACTTTAATTATAACGGCGGCGATTGTGGCTTTGTCTGCCAATATGCAAACCGATATTGTGTTTAGTGGACAATATATCCGTGATCCCATGTCGGATGTTTTAAAAATTGCCTTATGTTTAATTGCTTTATTTGTTTTTGTTTATGCCAAAGATGATTTAACCAAAAAAGATCAATTTAAAGGCGAATATTATAGTTTAAGTTTATTTGCGATTTTAGGCATGTTGGTGATGATTTCAGCCAATAGCTTTTTAACCCTTTATTTAGGTTTAGAAACCTTGGCTTTATCGCTTTATGCTTTAGTTGCTTTTGATCGCCATTCTAAAAAAGGCTCTGAAGCCGCCATGAAATACTTTGTTTTAGGTGCCTTGGCTTCGGGCATGTTGCTCTATGGTATTTCAATGATTTATGGCGCAACAGGCGCTTTAATTTTCCAAGATGTCATTCAAAATATTAGTACCAGTGATTTAACCGATAAAAAAATGATTCTTATTTTTGGAACCGTTTTTATTGTGATTGGGATTGGTTTTAAATTTGGTGCAGTGCCTTTTCATATGTGGGTTCCTGATGTTTATCATGGCGCGCCATTATCCACTGTTTTATTAATTGGTTCTATTCCTAAAATTGCCGCCTTTGCTTTAGCAATGCGGATATTGGTCGATGGTTTAATGCCATTGCATCAAGATTGGCAAGGTATGTTGATTATTTTAGCCGTTATTTCAATGGCATTAGGGAATGTGGTTGCGATTGCACAACGTAATATTAAGCGCATGTTGGCTTATTCCACCATTGCTCATGTTGGTTTTATCTTTTTAGGAATTTTAGCGGGAACAACCAATGGTTATAGTGCTTCTATGTTTTATGCCATTACTTATGCATTAACCGCTTGCGCCGCCTTTGGATTTTTAATTTTATTAACCAAAAAAGGTTTAATAATTGAAAATATTGATGATTTAAAAGGCTTACATGACCGTAGTCCTTGGTTTGCGGGCATTATGTTATTAACCATCTTTTCAATGGCGGGCGTGCCTATGACGGTCGGATTTTGGGCTAAATTCTTTGTTTTAAGCGCCGTTATTGAAGTAGAATTAGTATGGTTGGCATTAATTGCTGTCTTCTTTAGTATTATTGCGATTTATTATTATTTACGGGTTATTAAAATGATCTATTTTGATAAACCGCTTGATAACATCCCGCTTTCGGCAAAATTAGACAGTCAAGTAGCCTTAAGCTTTAATGGTGCTTTAATTTTATTATTGGGTATTTTCCCTAATTTACTTTCAAGTTATTGTATTGCTGCTTTTGGTGGATAAATTTTAAATGTTTACAGGTATTATTGAAGCCATTGGTACAATTCAAAATATAAGCCCCCAAGCGGGAGATATGAGATTAACCATTAATACCGCCAAACTTGATTTAACAGATGTTCAATTAGGCGATAGCATCGCTGTTAATGGTGTTTGTTTAACTGCCATTGAATTAACTCAAAATAGCTTTAGTGCGGATGTCTCCCGTGAAACTCTTTCCCTTACCAGTTTGGCTAATTTAACCGCCAATAGCCCCGTTAATTTAGAAAAAGCCTTAACTTTAGCGACCCGCCTCGGTGGGCATTTAGTCAGTGGTCATGTAGATGGTTTAGGACACATAACAGAACGCAAAGCAGATGCCCGCTCGATTCGTTTTCATATTAAAGCACCTGATGAATTAGCAAAATATATTGCTCATAAAGGTTCTATTACCGTCGATGGCACAAGCCTCACCGTAAATGCGGTCAATGGCGCTATTTTTGAATTAAATATTGTGCCTCATACTTTACAACAAACGATTATGAATTTTTATCAAGTCGGTCAATCGGTTAATTTAGAAGTTGATTTACTTGCGCGTTATTTAGAACGCCTTCTTTTAGGCGATAAAGCCGCCCTACCCCAGAAAAACAAAGAAACCACCATGCAAACCTTACTTAATTCTGGTTTTATTTAAATGTCTCGTACTTTTGATGTCATTATTATTGGCACGGGTCCCGCAGGTGAAGGCGCGGCAATGCGGCTTGCTAAGGCGGGAAAAAAAGTCGCCATTATTGAAAAATATCAGCAAATAGGCGGTGGTTGTGTCCATTGGGGTACTATTCCAAGCAAAGCCTTACGTCATCTTGTTGAATTATTAGCAAATTATCGTGATCATCCGCTGTTTCAACAAACCGAAAATACGCTTAATATTACTTTTCCCCAATTATTAAAACAAGCCAAAACCGTCAGCACTGAACAAGTCCGAGTTCATCATCGTTATTATATTCGTAATGAAATTGAAATTATTTATGGTTTTGCCCGTTTTATAGATAAAAATACTTTAATGGTGAATGATAAAGAAACGCTCACAGCCGAACAATTTATTATTGCAACAGGATCCAGCCCTTATAATCCGCCTGATATTGATTTTAAGCACCCGCATATTTTAGACAGCGATGGTATTTTAGATTTAACTGAAAACCCAAGAAGTATTACGATTTATGGAGCGGGTGTGATTGGTTGTGAATATGCGTCTATTTTTGCTAATTTAGATATTAAAGTTAATTTAATTAATAGTCGCAATAGCTTACTTTCTTTTTTAGATTCTGAAATTACCACCGCTTTAACCTATCATCTTCGAGAACAAGGCGTTTTAGTCCGTCATAATGCAGAATATGACAAGGTTGTTATTGATGATAATAATCAAGTTATTTTATCTTGCAAGTCAGGCGCTAAATTTCGCAGTGATATTTTTTTATGGGCCAATGGACGTAGTGGCAATACCGCTGATATGGGATTAAAAGAAATTGGTTTAAAAGTTAATCATCGCGAACAAATTGAAGTTAATGAGTGTTTTCAAACCACTGAATCTCATATTTATGCCGTAGGGGATGTGATTGGTGCACCAGGTCTTGCCAGTGCCAGCTATGATCAAGGACGCTTTGCAGGAAATCATATCGTTGATAAGGCATCATGGACTTTATTAAAAGAGATACCATCAGGTATTTTTACCAGCCCTGAAATTAGCTGTATTGGGAAAACCGAAGCGGAGTTAACCACAGCGAAAATTCCTTATCAAGTAGGGAAGGCTGACTTTAAAAATCTTGCCCGTGCTCAAATTGAAAATAATGAAATTGGTATGTTAAAGATCTTATTTGATCCCAAAACAGAAGCCATTTTAGGAATTCACTGTTTTGGTGATCAAGCGGCTGAAATTCTTCATATTGGACAAGTTATTATGATGCAAAAAGGCAAGGCTAATCGTATTTCTTGGTTTACTGAAACCACTTTTAATTATCCAACCATGGCAGAAGCTTATCGAGTGGCTGCTTTAAATGGTTTAAACCGAAGAGTATAAATTATGACGGATTGTTTATTTTGTAAAATGGCAACAGGTGAAATTAAACCTGATATTCTATATGAAGATGATGATATTTTAGCTTTTAATGATGTGGCACCTCAAGCCCCCTTTCATGCTTTAGTAATTCCAAAAACACACATTGCCACATTAAATGATTTAACTGAGCAAGATGCCGCTTTAGTGGGTAAAATATTATTAATTGCCCAAAAAATAGCCAAACAAGCGGGGATTGCTGAACAAGGTTATCGAACGGTTTTTAATTGTAATAAACAAGCGGGACAAACGGTTTTTCATTTACATTTACATATTTTAGGCGGGCGGGATATGAGCTGGCCCCCAGGTTAAATGAATACAAAATCGATTATTTATATACTCTTTTTTATCTTATTATATTCTTATAAGGTTGAAGCACAAGGTATTCAAGCAAAGGCTTATTTGGTTTTTGACTATAAAACAGGCATTGTTTTATCTTATAAAAATCCCAATAAGAAATTAAAAATTGCCAGTATTACCAAATTAATGACCGCTTATACCGTATTAAAAGCGATTAGAGAAAAACGCTTAAAATATACGGATAAAGTTAGAATTAGCCTTCAAGCAGATAAAACAGGTGGTTCAAGCTTGGGTTTACGACAAAATACAAGCATCACGGTAAAACGTTTATTACAAGGCTTAATTGTTCGTTCAGGCAATGATGCGGCAGTGGCATTAGCTGAAAAAGTAGCTAAAACTGAATCCAAATTTGTTAAAAAAATGAATGCTTATGCACGGCAATTAGGCATGAAAAATAGCCTTTTTGTGAATAGTTCAGGTTTACCTTCTCGTAAAAAACAATATTCAACGGTAAGAGATGTTGGCTTACTTGCCCAACGCATTGTGAGCGAATTTCCCAAAGCTTATCGAAATATTTTTTCATTAAGATCTTATAATAAGCAACATAACCGAAATAAATTGGTTTTAGACGGCTATGCAGATGGCTTAAAAACAGGATATACTCGAAAAGCAGGTTTTTGCTTAGTTGCGTCAAGAAAAGAAAAAAATACTCGCTTAATTACGATTCTATTGGGTTCAAAAACAACTAAAAAACGCAATACGGATGTCCGTTCATTGCTTAAATCAGGTTTTAAGCATGTTAAAAAACGTTTATTAAAAAATAAAAATTTAAGTTTTAACTTGATTAATTTAAATAAAGCATTAGGGCGTTATCAAGTAATTTCAGAAAATGGGGTTTATATTCGACAACAAGCCACTACAAAATCAAAACGCTTAGGGAGTTTATTGGACGGTCAAAAAATAACGGTTATTGATTCAACAAATCAATGGAAAAAAGTTCAATACCGTACTCAAGGTAAAAATAAACAAGGTTATGTTTTTTCAAGATATTTAAAGAAAATAAATTAGCATTATTAACCGTGATGATTTTTGTTCTTTATGGGTTAAAAATTTCCTTAGCCATTCAGCCTTTTATTTTTGCCATTGATTTTTTGTTGATTTCGTCAATTAGATTAAGGATTAAGAATTTAATAACATTCGAAACTTATATATTTTTAGAAATAGCAACATAGTTCCATTGAGGAAGATAATTATCAAATTGAATTTGCATAGTTTCTTTGAAATTATCAGCCACTTTAC
>Ga0256847_1000211_pt1 | contig 40487 bp, 30 predicted proteins | sample TeddybearmetaG_FD_189099 | JGI IMG/M metagenome (GOLD analysis project Ga0256847, IMG submission 189099) | Hydrothermal vent microbial communities from East Pacific Rise, Pacific Ocean - Teddybear | ecosystem: Environmental > Aquatic > Marine > Hydrothermal vents | place: Pacific Ocean: East...
CGTTTCTCTCCCCACACATTCTCTCCCCACACATTCTCTCCCCACACATTCTCTCCCCAATTTAGACCTTGCTATTTGTGAGGAACGATGGCGGGGTCTTTTTATCTATAGTTTATTTAGAATTGGACGTTAGAAATTAACTGGAATTGATGCTTTCTGATAACCATGATAGAAAACTAATGATATCCAGGTTGATTTACGGGATATAATTAATAAATTTGATGATATAACAAGTTACCACACATTAAAACCAGACAATGAGCATATCTTCTCTAACATCAAATATCGATCGACTTGAAAGAGATATAGCGACTTTGGAAAAGCAAAAATCGACGGAATCTGATAAGGAATTAAGAGTGTTGAAAAATATTGATAGTCTTACGGACCAAGCCAATCGCACCACTTCTCAGTCCTCGTTAAAAAGCAAACTAAATCAAATTAGAACCAAACAAACGGAATTAGGTAGAATAGAAAAAAAGAAAGTTGATATTTCGAAAAAACTTGCAGATAAAAATAAACAGTTAAGAAAATTTCAAATTGATCTTACAAAAGAACAGACTAAGGAGCGAAAGAAAACAGAACGCGAACAATTAAGCTTCCAAAGAGATTTAAATCGAGAATTAGAAAGGCACAAACAGTTAACGCACGAAACAATAAGAATTCAAAGTATAGAAACGCCTAAAATTGAGAATAAAGAATATGATGTTTTCATATCACATTCTTCTGCTGACAAAGACGAATTTGTTAGACCATTGGCTAGTGAACTTCAAAATTTAGGACTTAAGGTTTGGTACGATGAATTTGAATTAAAAGTTGGAGACAGTTTAAGAAGATCAATTGACCAGGGATTGATCAATTCAAGATATGGGATCGTAGTATTATCATCATCATTTTTCAAACGGGATTGGACTAATTACGAATTGGATGGATTTGTAAACAAAGAAATGAATGGCCTAAAAGTGATTTTACCGATTTGGCATAAAGTTTCAAAAGATGAAGTTCAGAAATTTAGTTTGAGTTTAGCAGATAAAGTGGCTCTGAATAGTTCAATTTATAGTGTAAAAGAAATTGCAGAAGAAATAAATAATTTGATAAAATTGAAAATCGAGTAAATATCATATGACTAGAAATGAAAAATTAGACCAAATTCTATTTTTCCTATTAGCAATTGATGTTAAGGAATTAAAAAATGAACCCATTAATGAACTAATAACAATGGGGTTTATTAATGAGGCTTTAACTGAATTAGAGCTAGTTGACTGGGAAATGAAATCCCTAAAAGACGAATTAAAAAATGAAGGATTTGCCGTTGAGAGTAACAATGATTTACGAATTACTCAAAAGGGCAAAAAATTTATCACACTAGAACAAGGTTTTAAAAATATTGCAAAAATAAATGACCAAGAGAATACAATACGTGAAAAAACTATAGAAAAATTCAGATACGACAAGCACAGTTTTTTCATTTCAATTATAGCTATTCTGATTGCCGTAATTAGTTTATTTTGGACACTATTTTCAGAGTAAAAACGTATGGTAACAACGCATATAAAACCGCTGGTAGCAATTTAAAAAACTTACTATGCCAAGGATTATTGATAAAACATTTAAAAGAGAAATACTTATTGGTCTTATCGTTCTTTTAGTCTCCGTGATATTTCAAATTGGCGGTTGGTTTCTTTCAACGACAAAGGATAAAAAAGATAAAATCGCAAATCGACAAATAGAATTAATAGATAGGTTTACTCTTCAGAGTGAAGAGTATAAGCATTTGGTAGAGTACCAAATCAGAACCTTTTATTCTTTTAACCAATTTGAATTTGATAAAGAATTTTATGAGTATGAACGAAAACAGGTCAAGGTAAATAATGAGTTCGTTAGTCAACCATCAATAGAGCAAAAAATCATAATTGAGGATAGTTTGAGATTATACCATCCAATCTTGTATGCTAAATCAATTGAGACAGATTCAAAAGTTGTCGAGTTACTTGCAACACTGAATCAAATAGAACTTAATTTCGAAAATTATGAAATTCGTAGCTACTCTGATTCAATAAAAAATAGCTTAAACATTGATTATGTTGTCGTTGAATTTAAATCCCTCAAGCGCAACGAAAATTACGTTGATCTTATCACTGAAGATTTTGAATTATTTCAGGAAAAATTAAATCAATTTCAGAATAAATTATATCTTTATTATAAGGAAAAATTTCAGAAACAATCAGCCAAATTAAACAATTTGATGATAAAGGAATATAAGCGCTAACTGTTACCAACAAAGAACTGAGCTAAAAAACGGCATCTATATACAATCTACCACAAGAGTAGATAGAAAGGATGTGTTAATCCGTGGGAAGATTTTTTTTGAGAAGTAGAAACATTGACTCCCAAGAACGATAGATTATTCTTGACCTAATTATTTACATAGTCCAATTATTGTTTTCGTTGTCATACTAGGGGGTTACGCTGTCTTTAATGGTTTTGAATGGGGAGGTGCAATTATAACGGCGTTGGGGGGGGACAGGAATCATAACACAATTTCTTAAAAGGAGATAAATCTTCTCCTGAAGACTATTGATTTTGGGAAAGACGTAACATTTCTTCCATTAACACCTTGGGAGACAAGTCTTTTGTTAGCTTGACTAGTTGGCTTTTACGGGTATTTATAAGATTAAAAGCCGGGAGGCTCGATACATTCATGTTTTCAACGTCTAAAATACTAGTTTCACAGCAAGCAATATTCATCATTCTAGCGGCTTGATCCCCGTTTAGGTTGGGCCATCCATTGCTTTTTGTCACAGCTTTAAAATAGTTGGTATACACCACTTGCTAGGATTTTCTCCAAATATATGGAATATTTCCAACTTACTAGAGTTTAGAAATATTTCATTAACTTCACCCCAATCCCCAATATTTCGTCAAAATAAAAACCTGAAAAGGGTCCTAAAAAGGGGCCTAGATTTACCTAAAAACTACCTTTTACAAAATCTTAAAAAACTACTAATCAATGTTTTACATTTTTACAAATTATGGGTGCCGAACTCATAACCCGAAGGTCACTGGTTCGAGTCCAGTTCCCGCTACTAAGAAAAAGGCAGTTACAAATTTTGTAACTGCCTTTTTCTTTTTGGGTACAACATAGGTACAACAAATGATGTTTTTATTCTGACAGCTCATTCATATTAAAAACAGGATAACTACTGCTTTGAGGGTCGGAGGTAGCAGATTCAACCTCTCGTACTCCGAATTCATTATCAGGCATTTATAAGATTTCATCTTTATAAATCCTTTTTATTCGCACTGAGATAGGTAAAGAATTTAGAGTTTCAATTAATTTGTATTTATCTTCATAATTCTTATCTTTAGGTTCTCCCCTTTAACTATAATCTAAACATACGATTCTGTCGCATCTGTTAAACCAAATTCTAAGATAACTAATAATTGTAATTCTCAAACTTACCAAAGAATAAAATGATTTGAATATCGATGCTCTACTCGAAGTCAATTGGTTCTTGTTAATCATATGTACAATTTCAATTCAACTTAACGTTCTTCTGGCTGATTCAAATTCTTTAAACCCTAAACCTCTAGCTATTCGCTTCTTTATAAATCGATGATCCTGTTCAATAATGTTGTTCAGGTATTTACATTGTCGAATCTCAATTTTGGAGTAAGACCGTTTATTATAGATTCTAATAGCGTGTTTGTTTGAACCACTCTTGTCTATATTAATCAGTTCAGGCTTACCATTATTCCCAATAGCTTTAATCAGAAATGATTGAGCACTCATTCGTTTTCTTCGCTTAGTCAATAGAAAATCAACAGTATTTCCAGCTTTATCTACCGCTCTATATAAATATCTCCACTGCCCTTTTACTTTTATGTAGGTCTCATCCATTCTCCATCTTTTACCCACAGCTTTATACGCTTTCTGAATTCCTTTTCCAACAGCGGTGTGAATTTAAAAACCCACCGTTGAATGGTGGCATGATCTACTTTAATACCCCGAATAGCCATCAATTCTTCAATCTCTCGATAACTCAGTCCAAATCTAAACTTGAAGTATACGGCTTGAATGATAATTGACTTCGGAAACGTATGGCCTTTGAACATCAATTTTTTAACTCAAAGATATAATTCCCATAAATTAGTTGAAACAGATGCGACAGAACCGAGTGGAGCAAATACGGCTGGGATACGAACTTGGAACAAAAGGAATATGACATCAAAAAAGATAAAGATACGGCGAGTCAAATACCTGAACAATATAGTAGAACAGGATCATCGGAGTATAAAAAGAAGAATCACTATTACCACAGGATTTAAAGAATTCGAATCAGCACAAAGAACACTCGCAGGAATAGAAATCATACACATTATTAGAAAAGGACAGGTATTGAATCCTAAAACGTCTACGTTTAAAACCTTTTGTTCACTGGCCGCTTAATATGTAAGTTTCAGTCAAAATTATATTTTTGCATAATTAATGCGACAGAACCCTTTCAATACAGTATCGACAATCCATAGATAGTTTCTTAATTAGGTGCCAATTTGGAACATTACCGGGTTAATGTTCAGTCTAATTGGATAGGAAAATCAATATTTAACACTGATAGTCAATAAGTTATGTTGTGTAATTTGATCATCCGCTAATTTGACCCATTACCAATTGGAGCTAGCTGAGTTTAATCTTATTTCTTCAAGCTGCATTTTACTCCAAGAGCCAGTGATTGACCAAGTATATTTTTTGCTATTTCTTCATTTTCAAAGGTTACTTCAATAATTTCACTTCTTAAAATCCCTTCACATATGGATTTTGATTCTTTCAATGTTAAATGGCTTTCATTTTTTAACATTAGATAGAATGATATTTTCTTCATACCTATATTCCATCCTTCAAATTTTAATGTTCTCATTTGACTAAAGATTATCTATTGTAAAAGTTAAGTTAGTTATTTTACCTGGATTTGCTCCTGTTGTTCTAGGAGTTCCATTTGTATATATTGTTTTAACATCAAGTTCTGTTCCAAGTTTTTTCATTATAGCTCTGAGACCAGATATACCTATCTTATTCTTGCTACTACCTTCTACAGAAAAATTATTAATAGTTAATGAATCTCCGTCAAATTCAAAATCTCCCCCTATTAAGATAGTTTCATCACCACGATTAGTAGAAATGACACCAGTATCATCATCTGAGTCTTCTAGATAAAAACTTTCGGTTCCAGAAATTCTTTGTATCGGACTATCACTTTCCCCTTCTGTGTTGATTTTCTTATCATCGAGCCTTAATTTTTCATCAATCTTAGGATCTTGCAAGGCGGACATGGCCGGATAAAGTAATTTGCCAGAGCTACTACTGTAAGTGCCTCCGTCTTCTCCTACATAGGATGATGTAGAAGGTGCCATCTCAGTAGTATTTAACAATGCCATAATCACTAAACCACCGCTTTTTGCCGCTGCACCTAATCCCTGTAAAACTTTTTGTCCAATTGTTTTCTTAACAGTTTCCTGAACAATTTTTCCTTCAACAAAAGGTACAAAGGTGGGAGGGTTTCTTGCTTGGCTTACCATTTTGACTGGCTCATGAGTCGTAGTATCGTCGTTACCATCACCTGTTGTGGTTGCTCCCTCAAGGCCTTCCATCTCAATTTTCCAAATAGGGCTATTATGAGCAAATTGATAAGTCGAAATTGACATGTATTCGCTGGATACAGGGTCAACTCCAAAGAACCTACCAATATCTGGCATATAATTCCTATATCTAAAAGTAAGCCAATTTATGTCAAGATCATCAATTTTTTCTTGTCCGAGAAAGCTCCACTGTTGCGCCAAGGCATTTCCATTTCCAGAAACTGTGTTATTATACCCCTTTTGTTTCAGCCCGAATGGATAGTAATTTGATTCTTCAATAATTTCTGAAGAAGCATTAATAGAACCATCGAGGTTACTATCGCTATAGCTAAGGCGTACATTCCCTAAATGGTCTGTGTACTGAAATACATAGCTGTACCCACTGTAAGTGGTTATCCCACCCAAACTTCCTTTGACAGATTGGCCAGTATCGGCCACGGGTTCAACATATCCTTCTGGATGATTAAAGAATTGTAATTTCATAGTTCCATCCTCAGCATTGTTATAGATATAATTTCCTGCATATTCAGTAGTAATTGTCCCTTCATCAGTAACAGGCTTTTTAAGTTTTACTCCTGTGGCATCATAGACGTAATTAATCTGTTCTGGCAGGGTTTCAAAGACTATGGAGCCAACAAGGCTTAAGCCGATTCGAAAGAGTCGGCTTTTTTATTTGTAAGAATTTAAACTGGACGAGAAGTTTACACTAAGAGTAGTCGAGGTGAGTCCAATTCCCAATGCTAGAAAGAAACTAATTAGTGACAGAAAATGGTTTTTATCACTGAATTAAAGAACACCTCTCTTCACATTTTATCCGCTTCTCCTCAGAAATACATCCTTCACTTGGGTAACAAAAATGGGTTTTAGACTCTTCCTATTAAAAGAAGAAACCTCAACGGCTCTTCAAACTCAAACAACAATCTCCTAAAAAAAAATCATGAAAAAAATTATTGCATTTTCGCTGGCATTATTGGTTGGTTCCATAATGTCTGCTCAAAATTTTAGTCTAGAACAAACCACATGCAATTCGCTGAAAGTAGTACATCCCTACGAGGGATATGATCAGTACGCTGTTCTGCTCATTGAAAAGGAACAGCTACCAAACGTCTGGTCAAAAATAGAGCGAATAAAATCGCACGCTACCGAATATCAATTCGGCGCGTTGGACACAGGGAAATATCGAGTCACTTTAATTACCCCCGATGGACAAAGAGAAGTGTCAAACACAGTTTTGATAGATTGCCCTTTGAATGAAGACCTACTGCCCAATGCTTTTGAAGTAAATCTCTTCCCCAACCCTGCAGCTTCTCAACTTCAAATACACATACCTGCCGTAGAGCAAGACAGCTACTCCTATCAAATATTTTCGACCCAAGGTCTATTGATGAAGGAAGGAGAAATCACTGGGAAAATTGAAACCCTTAACATAGAACAGCTTCATAATGGAATGTATTTCCTCAAAGTTGTCTCACCAAATCAAGCAATAAGTATCAAAAAAATTATCATTAAATAGTTATGGAAAAATATATCACACTCATCCTGACGCTGCTATGTGTGCATGCTGTTTCAGCACAACGAAACGGAAATCTCATAGAAAGCAGAGACTTTACGGTCCATCAATCAACTACTATCTCCAATCAAACGGCCCAATTGGCTTTAGACGGAGACAGAATCACCTATTCGTTAACGGAGGTCGAAGCAAACGCATATTTAAAAATAGATTTAAAGTCGAGGTATCGTATTAACAATGTAGCCCTCGTTTCTAACAGTCTATCCAACTTTTATATTATCTTTTCAAAGGCTCCAATCGTATCCAGCAACCTGAATACATTAATAGCCGACCCATGGGTCGATTATATCCATGTTTCTGGAAATTTACCTGCAGATGGTATCATTCCAGTAAACAATATTCTCGCCAATTATGTGACCTTCATCAATGCAACTCCTGGAGATTTAATGGTGAATGACGCCATCTTTTTCGGCGATGGCCCTATAAGTAGCAGTGATCATGAAATCTGCAATAACGGAATCGACGATGACGGGGATGGCCGCATCGATTGTGAAGACCCAGATTGTGGAGTTGGAGTCCCAATGACAGAACAAGTATTACCAAGATGTTCCACCTGTAGTGATGGAACCATCACAGTAAATTCTATCTATTCAGATTATTTAAGTATTGACGGAGGACTAAGCTGGGTACCTTCTTCCGGAGATCCATGGATCCCGACCGTATTTAACAACTTACCATTTGGAGACTATCCTATAAAAACAACCAAAGGAAATGGATGTGTTAATGAAGACATCACCATTAGCTTTCCACCCCCGCCTCCTCCGCCACTTAGCCCTCTAGGAGAGGAAGTGTTGGACGCTGTAACGGGTTCTGATACCGAAGGCGTAAATCCGATAGTAACTGGAGGAAATGCCTTGGTGGACGTTATGGTCGACGGACCAGCAATTTATCAAGTAGTTTCCGACTTGATGAGGGGCGCTCAATTCGAAATTCTAGTCGGTTTATTAACCTGGGAATCTGGATGCACGGCCAGCGATGCCATCCGAAACGCACTACTCTTTAATGAATCCCAACGAGATGAAGGCGATCTATTACCCTTGCGAATCATGTTACAAGATTTCCCCATTGGAAGCGGAGACCCGGCCGAAGGAATTCATGACGAAATCAATACCTGGGGACTGGACGCAGCCAAATGGGAAATTCAAATCGTGACGGTTTTGGATTGGACCGATGGCAATTACCACTCCAAAATTTTCATTATAGATGGTAAAAAAATGGTGGTCACTGGTGCTAATGTCGAATTCAAACACGATCCCGGCGACCCATGGCGTGATACGGGATACTGGATCGAAGGTGATGCTGGTTTATCTGGAATGAGCGATTATGACGTTACTTGGCAAAGTGAAGGGAAACATTGGGAATGCGAAAACGGCGATTGTGACCAAAGAAATGAACAATGGCCTATCCCCAACAGAGATTGGTTGCCACAGGTTCAAACAGCAAGTGGAAATTCGACGATTATATACGCTGGCACAGGAAGCCATAATGGCCCAAACAGTCCACAGAACAATGCTTGGTTAACCCTCATGGATGGTGCCCAAAGCGTCATCAATGTCGCTTCCGCCAATATAGGAAGCCAGGATTTTGAGGAGGCAATTATTAGAGCTGTTCGAAGAGGAGTTACCGTTAACCTCATTACCAGTCGGCTTTTTAACGCACCGCTGATGAACTTTGGAGGCGGGGGTTACAATCGGGAAACGGTGAGCAATTTGAGGCAGAACATTAGGAGTTTCAACCCGAATTTATTACCGCTCTTAAACATAAAATGGTATAGTTACGACGGTACTCAAGACATCATTGGTAATGTACCCAGAGCCATGCATACAAAGTTCATGAGCGTAGACGATCAAATTGCTATGGTGGGATCTGGAAATCAGGAAGCATTTTCATGGAATCATAATATTGAAATCAATTTTGTGATCGATAATGCAGACGATGTAGCCATGATGCATGACGCCTTCTTCACCAACGACCTCAACAACAGTATCGATCAAGTAATCGAATTTTATGAGGCCATAGATATTGGCCAAGATATAGTCGGTATAGAAAACACGATTTTCAACCACAATCAGAATTTCGCGTCAGACCCCATGTATTATAGCGTTAATGATGAAGCGAGGAGTGCCGTCATTAATAATACACCTGCAGGCAGAAGAATCCGAATATTCAATTCGACCGATCCGAACGATCAATTTCGAAAGTCGTGGATGGAAATTATCACTAAAAAAGATATCACCGCCTTCAACATTAACAGCCTGCAAACGTCGTTTGAAGATAATGACATCAGCATCGTTTATAATCCGAATTATGAGGACGATGCCCTTAACGGGAAAGTATCCTATGTTACTATTTCAGATTATACTCCGGACCCAATCATTTTGTTATATGAAGGAAATAATGCGACGCAAAATCTAATTTGTGCTATTCCCGTGAAAGATCCATTGGGCCACGTCAACTTCAATACCTCTAATGTATATGCCTGTCAAAATGATGAGGCAAGATCATTGAAATTATTAGATATGCAAGAAGGTGCCACCTATAGGTTTTTTGATAACCCCGATGGAGATATGAGCGATCCTTTCGTGAGTATCACCATTAAAAGAAATTTTTATAGCAAGGTCATTAATAGTTTGGAGGATAGCTTTGAAGACGATGATGTAAGAGTTACCTCTTGGAGCGACAACGATCTGGATGGCAAAATATCTTCTTTTAGCGATACGCTGTACAACCCAGTTATCATGTTATATGAAGGGAATAATGCCACTCAAAACCTAGTATGCACGATACCGCTAGATGGTACTGTGGGTCATGTAAATTTTACGGAAAGTAATGTATATCAATGTACCAACGACGAAGCCAGATCGGCCAGACTACTCAATATGGTGGCGGGTCGTGTTTATAATTTATTTGATAACTCCGATGGCAGTACAGATGATGACTTTGTGACCATCGAAATAAAGCAGGATTTTTCAGAAAAAGTAATCGGTTCATTCGAAGATAGCTACGAAGATGCCTTGATAAAGATTACCCATTGCTGCGACGAAGATCTTGATGGTAAAGTTTCAGCATTCAATGATCTAGCATTAGTACCCACCATCATGTTATATGAGGGCAACAATGCCACACAAAATTTAGTTTGTGCCATACCAGTTGAAACTGCTTTAGGCTGTGTAAACTTTACATCTAATAACATTTATCAATGCGAAAATGATGAGGCTCAATCGGCGCGGCTATTAAACATGCAGGCTGGGAACACTTATAATCTATTTGATAGCTATGGTTGCAGCACCACAGACGATTTTATAATTATCGAGATCAAGCAGGATTTTGTAGAAAAGGTAATTCCAACCTTTGAGAATAGTTTTGAGGACGCCTTTGTTAAAGTAACCTATTGTTGTGGTGGAAACCTAGACGGCAAAGTATCCTCAATTAGCGATGCCAACAACATCTCTGCTTCCAGAATCATTTTTTACGAAGGAATGTACGCTACGCAGAGTGTGGTCTGTACTATTCCTTTAGATAATGCCGTAGGACATGTAAACTTTACCTCCAACAACGTTTATAATTGCGAAAACGACGAGGCCCAGTCTGCCGTATTATGGGATATGGAAGCTGGTAATATTTACAGAATATTTGACAGTAGCAGCGGCTCTACAAACGATGATTTTCTCGTTGTGGAAATCAAACAGGATTTCGCCGAAAAGATGATCCCAGAATTTGAAGCGAGCTTTGAGGATAGTCAAATCAAGGTTACTTATTGTTGCGGAGGGAACCTCAATGGAAAGGTGTCATCATTTAGGGATTATTAATAGGTTGGTGAGTATGTCTTAAAAATGAGGCGTACTCACCTTTTAAATCCATTGGTATGGATACATTTCTTTATTTATAGGATGTGTTAGCCACATTTCTAAACAGGGGGCAGGAGTTGCCACAACAAGGACACATGTGCATTATGTAGCCACAGAATATGGCGTGGTAAACTTATTTGGAAAAAGCCTAAAACAACGAGCAAAGGCACTTATAGAAATCGCTCACCCCGACTGCCAAGAGGAGCTCCTTCGGGCAATGTATGATCGGTTTAAGTAAGGGGTAAGGTGTTATTTGGGTTGTAAATTGAATGTGATGATGGTTTATGGAGGGTGATTGTTCTGGATCATGAATTTTATTCGTAAAACGAAGTTTCCTTTCTTTGGTCTGAATAGCATTCGAAAACCCATATCGGATTTACAAGTAATCTTATTGCAAGTATTATTTCTTTTATACAATTCTAATTTCAGTAGCATTCATCTTTTTCTCATTCCTTTTTTTATCAAATCCTTCTTTAAGATAAAAACTAACTCTCTTCCCTTCTTCCACATGTCTTTTATTACCATGTACTGATTGGAAACTGAAAAAATAGGACTCTCTATTATTGTCTGCTGAAATAAAACCTGATTTACCATTAGGTAAGATTTTGGTTATTCTGCCTACTAGTTTTTCTTGATCTTCAAATAGAATATCATTCCATATGTTCTCAACTTTTCTTTTCTGGTCTCTTAAGTTAATCACAACATCCTTGTTTAACTTAAAAAAGGTGACTAATTTTTCTTGCTTTGTATCTAATCTAGAACCATTTGCTTGCTTTATTGCAATTACTAATTCTGCATGTGCTTTTGAATATTCAAGTTTATTTTGCTTAAAAAAAATGCGTGCGAGGTGTGTGTATAAATTTACTTTCATTAAATCTTCACCAAAATTCTTTCCAGCTTTTAATGCAAATTCTAATGCTTTCTTATAGTCTTCTTGTTCAAAATAAATTTGAGAGAGTTCATATTCAATAAACCACTTTTCATTGGCGCCTTTATCTAAAGGTTTTAAAATTTCTTCTGCTTTTTCATAATTACCTAATTCAAAATAGCTTAAAGCCATTCTTCTTTTAAACCAACTAGAATTATTATAATGAAGATTGGAGATAGTATTAAGAGCGAAATCAGCAGATTCAATACACTTTTCAAAAGAGCCTTCACTATATAACAGGGAAATTAAAAAAGAATAATATTTTTCGTAATCTGATGCTAATTTCCTTTCAACACCATCTTGATCAATTGTTTGCTCTTGTTTAGAAAGTTTCTCTGGGTCAATTTTATCTATCCAGTGTCTAATTTTAAACGAATTAAAGTTTGGTTTTTTATAATGCTTTAAAACTTTAAAAACACCAATAGTAAATGGACAAGGAATTTCATTTTCTTCGTTGACTATTTGTTGCTCGTTTAATGCGAATATGCGCCCTAAACCTTTTTCTATATCATTTATTAAATCTGGGTTGAATTGACGAATATATTTATCAAACAAAGCCCAAACCAAATTGTTTTTTAAGTTTTCAAAATTGGGATACTCCTCAATGTACTTTTCAGATATCTGAATGGATTTATCCAATTGACCACTTTTTTTCAAACAATGTACATAACTCCAAACATCCCAATTATTAAATACTATAGCCTCATCATTATGCATTTCCTCGTATAACGATACCGCTTCTTCAAATTTATGAGACTGCCTTAATTCTTTAGCCTTTTGTAATTGATTCTCCATGGTTATCAATAAATTCATAAAATATCATCTTAATTTTGTCATACAAAGTGGCACTATTACACTTTATTGGATATAACGTTGTGATAAACCCTTCAGAGTTTAGAAATAAATCTAATCTCATTACTTCTTCTTCTTTTTTAAATGTAAAACTATCACTATAGTTTCTTTGTTTTATCGATACTAGAGTTATATCACTCTACGATAAATCATCTTTTATGTGATTATACAAATCTTGAAATAATTGGTCACCGAATAAAAACTCTGACTCTGAGTTTACAAGTAAAATTTCTGCGGATTTAAGACTCGTTAAAAAATCATCCATTTGTGTTTTAAAGGCTTCATTGGTAAATATTACTACTCGATGATTTTTAAATTTAAAATCTTTATTATACGATATAATAACCTTTACACTTTCTCCATTTACATTTTTTAAAATGTAGTGTTCTGCCCAATTATGATGAATTATAGATTCAACTGTTATTCCTATAGAATTTAATTCAGATGAAAGCCAACAATAAAACTTATATAATGTTTCGTCCTGTTCTTCCAATGATGGAAGTTTATCTATTAATGTGATTGGTGTTTCCTCGGTAAATGGGAAATATTCATTATTATTTGCATTCACAATACAATTATGATTATCTCTCCACTCCATTTTAGAATAAGGCGTAATGTAAGGTGGATTAACAAGAAATAAATGTTTGTTAGCACAACCGATTCCAGAATACACCCACTTAAAATATTGCTTATTTGAAGTACCTCTACCGTCTGGGTTCATATTAAAAAAAACATTTCTCCACTTATATGATTGTGCTTTATGAACGGTAAGCGCGTAGCCATAGTTAAGTTGTAATGCATTTAAATACCTATCGTGAAATTTTATCTCTTTATTTAATTCTATCCTTCTCCTTTTCCAAAATGCTCTTTCGGTCTTGTTTAGGTTACTATTAGCTTCTTTTAATTTGGTTTTGACTTGTTCGCCATTTGCGACTTTTAACTCTAAATCTTTTATAGTTTTTCGTAAATCCAAATAATTCTTAGATGATGCGAATTCTTTCCATTCTTCAGAGGTTAACTTTTCTTCCTTTATTTGTGTTTTTATTTTATTATTGACATATACCTTTATAGCAATGTATTCTTCTCTTGGGTTATCTTTTGAATACCAATAATTAAGATTATTTAATACGGTAACTTCAAGATTTCGTTCGATTAACTTTAACCTTAATTCTCTAAATTTTATAATAACTGGCTTTCTACCTTTAAACGGTTGTGTTATTGGGGCTATCTCTTCACCAATTGAAATTATCTCCGCAAATTCACCTTTAAAAATGCGTTGTGGTACTGCAAAAGGATTATCTGGTGCCACAATGACATCATTATCGATTAATACAATGTCATCTTTTTCTAGTTCAAGCCCTTTGTTTAAAACATTCTTTCGTACCCAATTATTAGATTGCGCAATACTATCATTTGAATAGGAAAGTATTTTACTGTTATATACATCCTCACCAAAATATGTTTGCATTGCTTTTTTTAAATAATTATCAGATTTTGACACCTTAACTAGGTCAGAATCTAACAACTGTAATTGGTTATACTGGTTTTTAACTATTTGTTCCCTTATTTTAAAGGCTTGCTTAACTATATTGTTATTGGTTGGTGGATACGGTTGTATTTCGGTTTGCCCACAGTTGAGAAAGTATTGAGATTTTAGATAGTCAATACAAAGTGCGGATTCCTCATAGCTTCCCATTCCTAATCTATACTTATCACCAATAAAAATCACTTTTCGCTTACTTTTTAGTAGATCAGTATAAGTTAAAAAGTCTGCTAAAAGATATCCCGATCCGAACTGGATAGTATCACTAATAAAACCCGAATCAGTTAAATGGTGTGCTTCATCTACAATATATAAATAGTTGTCGGGGTCTCTATTTTCTTTAATATCAAAGATGAGTTTGGTGTCCATCAATTGGTTATCCTCATCTTCTGTTTGGTCCGTTTCAACTTCTAAATCATTTTCTTCAATTTGCACTTCAACTTCTTCAGAAAACTTAAACACATAGCTATATAAGGTGCTAACAGATTCAATCTGTTTTCTAACATTTCTTGCTATTCTGTTATTAGGTGCCAACACTTCACATCCTTTAACCGTGTTTTGAGGTATATTGTTAATGATATGATTTACTAAAAATGTTTTACCACAAGAAAACGAACCCGAAAGCACAAACACCTGCTCATCATCATGCTTGAAAAATTCTTCAATTTGGGTAAAAACGTTTTGCTGTTCTTTAGTTAAATGGTACTGTTTTTCTTTAGCTGGTTGCGTTTCAGTATCTGTGATAACATCGTCATTCGGATTCCAAAGTGTTGTGCTAAACAAATGTGCCAAACGCTCTAAATCACCTTCACTTAATTTTATACTAGTTGCAGTAATGTCATCTAATACCGGTAGAATCGACCTTTTGTCGCTTATAAAAAACCAATTACTATCTTGCTTGGGTATGCTCCCATTGATTGTAACTTCTTGCGTAAAGCTTACAACACAATCAATATATTTGGTATGAAACCTTGAGCCTTTAGATAAAAATGTAGATTTATTAAAGTTTATATAATCTCCTATTTTTTGTTTGTGCTTTGTTAGCTGTACATAAGGATTTTTCTGGTTCCCGCCTTTAACAGGGATATTATTTAAATACCAATTTTCAATTTGAAAGTCCTCAGTATTTGGTAGTTGTAACGTGCCACTGTAATTTTTAAAATCTATAATAACAAACGAAGAAGCTGTTAAAAACAAAGCATCTGGCTCCACTTTATTACCATCTTGGTCTATAATAACAGGGTTACCTATAAAAACAGCATGTTCTTTACGCGATTTATAACGCTCAATAAGCTCAAGTGCTAATGTCCTGAAAAATACATTTTCATGAACATGCTCAAATTTATTTCTATAGACTTTTATGGGCATTTATAAGTATTATTTAATAAGCATAACTGCCATCGGGTTTTGTAAATGCAACTGCAACGATGTCTGCGTCTGGTTGTCGGCCTTTTGCAACCAGCCAATCGTAGGTAGCGTGTATCAAGGTATAAGTGCCACGTAATCCAGCGTATGTAGTACCATAGGTTGTAGTCCGACCAAAAGTATTCATTATCGCCGCTAACTCTGAAGCGGGCAATGTTGCACCAGCACGACTAAGAACTGTGGCTACTTCAAGAACATATTGTTTATTATCCATAACTTTTTATACAGTTAAAACCTTTGTACTCTCCTCCCCAAACTGACTAATAACCCGCACAGCCACTTTTTGTCCCTTCTTTACCTCAAAAGGATGCGACTTAAAACCATATAGCCTATCAAATGCTTCATCATCTATTTCTATTTTTAGGGTTCGCTCTACGTTCTTTTTAGTTTTTTCTTTGGCAAGTGCGTCAAGGCCTTTACGCCATTTTTTAAACTCGTCTTTTTTGCCGCCGCAAAAGAATACTTGCTGCACCACAAAGTTACTGCCGTCATAATCTGTATCTACCACCCAGTAAGCAATGTCCTCTATATTTCTAGCTTTTACTTGATCTTTAATGGGGTCATAAATATCCAAACCACAAATTTCTACACGTGCTTCTTTGCCTTTTATGTGTAGCTCAATATCTGGTTCTCCTATAGTTACAAAACTAGCTGCTTTTTTATCTTTTTTAAGGAGACCTTCCTGCATAAGATCGTCGTGCATACGTACTTTACTTACCTCAAAAGAACCCACGCTCATGGTTACATTACCACTAGCAATATCACTCTCAAAAGAAAACCCAAGGATAATAAGCCAATCTGCATCACCACGCTGGCGGCAAGATTTTACAGCCTCGTTTACTGCTTTTTTGCTTACAGTACCAAATTTAGGCCCTATATGAAAATAGGCCTTTTGCTCTTGCCCATCATTATTTAAATAAAACCCTTCAGCGTGTAAATAGCTATCTGCTAAGCGCTCTACCCTTATAAATACTGCTTGCTCATTTTTAATCCCATTCTTTACCCCCGCACTTTTTAAATGTTCAAAGATGCGCTCCTCAAAGGTGTCGTCATCATCTGTTTTTGTAGCTATATTATCTAAGGTAGCTGGTGATATTGGCTCAAAGTTTTGTAGAGTTTCTACTGTAAAAGGCCCCGAAACACGAAGTTTATTATTGTCTTCGAAAGGTTGGTCATATAGCGTCTCAGAAGGCGGAGGTTCATTATTAGCGACTGATCCCAAAGTTATATGTGGAACAATCTTATACTTAAACCCTTGACATATATCTCCATTTTCCTCGTCATACATTTTATAATATGGAAAATTGGCCGTTAACATTCGCTGTTTTGCAATATTCAACGCTATCCTTGATGTATCAATTGTTATCCAACGCCTTCCCCATTGCTCCGAAATAAAGGCTGTAGTTCCACTTCCACATGTTGGGTCCAAAATTAAGTCACTGGGATCCGAAGTCATTAAAATGCACCTTTTTACTATCTCTTTGGAAGTTTGTACCACATAATTCTTTTTTAATTCACCCACAGTATCAGTCCAAAAATTCGAGATAGTTTGGACAGGGAAGTCATTATGATATTTAATAAATTGAAGCGTCTTACCAGGAGCTGAGAGTCTTTTCTTTTTTTTGAGATTTTCCATACCTGTTGGATTTGTTTTCCAACTATAATTTGTTCTTGGATTATAAGTCTGCCCTTCGAAATGCACCTCAAATACACAAGATTGCGTTAAACCTGAAGAAACCAAATCGCTTAATCTAAAAGGTCTTTGATTTTTTTCTATTACACCTCTTAGTTCCAGTTTATTCATTTTCCTTCTTTCCCCATCCATGAGTTCTAATTCCTTATACATTGTCCCTGAACCGAAATCTTTTGGCATGTAAAGCTGTCTAAACTTGGTTACATTCTTATTTTTACCATACCAGATTATATAATCGCCATTTGAGGACAAATATGTGCTACCTAAACCACTACTTGTTTTGTACGTAATCTGGTTTATGAAATTTTCACTTCCAAATACTTCATCCATGAGGTTTCTTACAAGATGTACATTTTCATCTGAAATCTGAACAAAACAAGAACCTGTATCTTTCATTAGTTCTTTGGCAATCAATAATCGATCCCTTAAATACGTCAAATAAGAATGAATCCCCAATTCCCAAGTGTCTCGAAAGGCTTTTATCATTTCTGGTTCTCCAGAGACGTAGTCATCATTATCTTTAACTACTCTATTATTTAACTTCATCTGCCAGTTGGATCCGTAAGATATCCCATAAGGTGGATCGATATAAATCGTTTGTACTTGTCCTGCCATTCCTTCGCGTTCCAATAAACTAGCCATCACCAAATGGCTGTCACCTTGTATTAACCGGTTGGTCCAGCCGTCACTATGCTGATAATACTCGCTTACTTTTTCAAGCTCATCCCGCTCCAAAGCATTACCAAAAAGCTCATTCGTAGAAAACATATCAAGCTGGTCATCATTGCGTTTTTCTACAGTGGTTTTATAGAGACCTCTTATTATTTGCTCTGGTGCAATATGTTCATGTCGGTATAAGGAGCGTATATCTACCTTGAGTACCTCATCACGATCGTCATTACCGTATTTATTTAACCAATACAACTCTGGGTCTTGCCCGCGATGCACTATAGGGTTTTTAGACAACTCAATAGTGTCCTTGCCACCTTTTACCGCTGGGTTTGCCGTTTCATAGCCCGCTTCTTCCTTACTAGGAATGTGAGCACGAGTTTCTTTATGTTTTATGGAGTCTATTTTTTTTGCCATGGTTTAGGTATTGAATAAATGGTCATTTTTAACTTTAATGTTGTCTTCTATTAACTTTGCACCTTCCCTATCAATAGTAGCTAGAGTCCGGTATTCAAGATCTTTACAGTTGATTAGAATATAATTGCGTTTTCCTTCGTTATTTCTGGTTCCAACACCATAAGGTCTTGGAAACAACGATTCCATTCTTTTTCGACATTGTATACCAATACCAAACTGAACTTTTTGTTTGGTAGACTTATGCCGTATTTGATAAACCCCAGGGCCTTCAGGTCCAGTTATTTGCCTACAATTTTCTGGTCTTGGTGTTTTTTTCCAATTTGACCAGTTTAGTTTCGTGTTACTCATCTTCAAAGGTTAAAAATCGCTCTTGAACAAATTGAGTTAAATCACCATTACGTTCATTTAATAATTCACGATTCCATTCATTTAACAATCCTGCCATATGATGGTTCATATCCAAGCCAGATTTTAAGTAATATTCTTCTTTATCCGCAGGATGCAGATTGTTTGCGTTGTTATTTAACTTACTTTCCAAAATCGTTAAATTCCCTATCCGCGGTATTTCTAAATCATAGGTTTCTTGTCTTCCAAAACCATATTTCCTTATTCCAGATTCAATTCCTCTGCTAAAAATATGCTCTACTTGTAAATCGTAATAATCTTTTAATGAAAATGTAACGCCACCCACTTTCTTGTTGTATTCGTGTAAAATATATTTTACTAACCCTTGCTTTTTGTCGACAGGATTAAGGAGGTTCGCTTCAAGTTGATAATTATTCAAGAAATTTTCACAAAAATTAGCTATAAAATCATGTATTTCTTCAACAGTCCAATCTTCTTCACAAATGGCTGAAGAAAATCTGTACATATTAGCACGAGGGTTATTGCCTTTTAATTTATAAACTCTTACCTCTGCCGTTTCTAATATATCAAACAGATTCACTAATTTTTTCTGCTGATATAACCTAACCAATAACGGGAACAGCGTTGCGGTAAATTGTAAGTATTGAAAATATTGTTGGTATTTAGTTTCAGTTTTAACAGTGTTAAAAAGGTCTGAATATGCTTGAGCGAACTCATCAAAGTCTTTAATATATTCCGAGACAAATAATTTTAAATCACTTTCGTTTTCTTTTTTATTTTCACAAGCTCCTTTTATTCTTTTGAAGATTGTATTTGCCCCTAGTTGATAATCCCAATTATCATATAATCTTCTAGAACTATAGTAGTGATGTGTATAAAATGTGTTTTCGAAATCCCAATCGTCTATGGTATTCAAAATTTTCAACTCTTCTTTCTTTAATAAAATATTGTCAAGATTATCAAATACACGACCAAACACTTCATTTATATCTGCATTAAGAGAACTTTCTAAATATAATGTGGAATAAAACATTAGTGTGCTTTTTGTCTTATCCAGATTATTTAATTGTAATCCTCTATCATTAATAACTGTGAACATTTTTACTGCTTGAGAATAATCAACCACTTCAAAAATGAGAACATTTATTTGTTTTGAAATATATTCAAGTAAATTTTCTACTTCGACTTGTGACTTATTTAAAACCTTAGACTTAAATTGCCTTTTGGCATTGTACAAATGTCTTTGACTTCTAATCTCAATGGCATTAGGGTCAATGGCTTCAAAATCAAAAATTAAATTTGTAATAAAAGTTGAATCTTCACCTTGTGGGATCAATTTTGGAATTTCTTTTGTTCCGATGAACATTCGTGAATATTGCTGCTTTTTTTTATTATCGCCTAATTTCTCAATTAAACAATTTACCAATATAAAAAGTGTAGTGACGCGTTGTTGCCCATCAATAATTTGATATACATCATTCTCAATATCTCCAGCGTCTTCATCTTTCATAAAACAGAGCGTTCCGATAAAATGATTTAAATCTAGATCTTCAACAATATCATCCCATAAGTCCTTGCGTTCTTCATCTCTCCAACTATATTTTCTCTGATATGGAGGAATTACAAAGCGATTTCCGTGGAAAATTTTTTTCAATGTTTCAGGAATACTTGGTGTAAAGCTCATACTTATAAACTCTTTATTTTATTAATCAATTGGTTTTTAATATCCCGCACATCATTGGCAATCTCTATAAAATGCCATTCATCAAATTCATACTTATCTTTTACAGCATTCACAGCAGGAAGCCAGCGGTTTTCCACAAACCATTTCTTTTCAGTTTTATCTTTGTTCATTCCTGTAACTTCAATCATTAGGTTTGCTACTGCGCCATCTTTCTTCTGCACCTGGGCAATAAAATCCGTATGATACATCCTGTCTTTTCCTTCTTTCACATAAGGAATTACAAAACCCAAAAAGCTATTTTTCACATAACTGGTCACAGATTCAATTTCGTCCAAAGTTTTGGCACATATCCCTTCCCAACCAGAATCTTCAACCACGTAATTTACGTGACTTTTAATTGTAGGATATACTTCTCTTGAGGTATTGCCACTCACATACTTTGTACTACCAAACTTGTTGTAATGATTAAATACAGGTTTGATAAATTCCGAAGTATTAATATGGGGATTGATTCCTCTATCAATATGATCTACAATGGTCTTTTGTTCTTGAAAATAAAGTAGCTTTTTATATTCGTTATCTTGAAGATTGAGAAGCACAACTTTGTTATCATACCAATATTCAACAATATCTTTTAATCTATTAAATTTCTGAAAGTGAGGTTTTTCTTCATCGTCAGAAAAATGATATTGCAATAATGACTTTGTGATGAGGTATAATAATTCTTGCTTTCGCTTTTCAAGTACTTGAGAAACTTCTAGTAATTCCTCTTCAGCACTAAAAGCGTTCATCATTGTAGTTTCCAAAGGAAACTTGGATCCATCTATTTCAAAATTTTCAACTTCTGTAAAATCGTATTTTAATTCATCATCTGCATATTCAATTCTGTATCCAAGAATATTAGGGAATTCAATTTCAAACTCTTGTTGGCGTTCGTGTATCGCTTTGATAGTGGTATATTCTGGCGGATCAACAGGTGTGGCCTGCCCACCTTTAAAAAATTTGAAAGGCACACCAATTATATGAGCATATTCCGGAGGAAACTTTTCAATGACTACTTTCCTTTTGTCATTTGTTGGGTTTCCATCTTTATCATAGCCTTGAAGAAAATAATTCATTCTTCTAAGCGCACGCCCGGCTACTTGTTCACATAATAATTGCGAACCAAATGCTCTTAATCCCATAATATGGGTCACGGTATTGGCGTCCCAACCTTCAGTAAGCATCGATACTGAAACTACACAGCGAATATGTGCCCCTAGCTTGCCAGGCTCTCCTACAGTATTTACAACTTCCCTTAGTATTTCGGCATCTGTGATTTTATCGGAAGAACCTTGACCATACAATCGTGCATAATCTCTTTTAAATTCTTCAATTTCCGAAGCAAAAATCCTTCTAAAATCCTCACTTACTTGACCACCATCGTCAAGCGCCTCAGAATCAATAATTAGTGTGGGTGATTTACGTTTCATCACACCAGATGGATCATAATTTGAAAACAAATCATAATGTCCTCCAACAGTATGCAAATCTGTCTTAGTAGATTTTCCTTTTTTATCTGCTTCAAGGATTTCTTCATATTCGTAACCAGCGATATATTTATATACTTCTTTAGAAACGGAAGTGTTGTTACAAACCGCAATAAAAACCGGTGGCTTAGAGAATAGATCTGAAGTTGATTCTCCCTTTTTACGCATATTGCTATCATATTCTACATAATGTGTGTAAAATTGGTCTAATGCTCCTTTTACCAAATGTGGAAGTTTAGGTGCTTCTTCAGTCAAATATTTCCCCGCCTCTTTTGCCTCACGTTTTTTTGTTCTCTCCCCTTTTTTAGGAAGTTCATCTTTTACGTGTTCATAAAGATTTCGTAATACTGGCATTCGTAATTCGTGTGTATTATCGCTCTCAGGCAAAAATGGTATTTTAACCAAGCCTGCTTCAATGGCTTCAATCAATCCAAAATCTGAGACAACCCAAGGGAACAATGAGTATGCTTCATAACCAGATCCTTGTAAATAGTAGGGAGTCGCAGAAAGGTCATAAACTGAGGAAAGTTTAAATTTTCTATTTAATTCTGAAATACCTGTAAACCAAATAGCTGCCTTTGCATTTTCGTCTCCTTCTGTATCTTTTGTACGTCCCTTTTTCTTTGGAAGGTAACAATGGTGTGCTTCATCATTCAATACCAAAAGTCTTGATCCGGGTTTAAATTGGCTCATTACACGTTTAAAAACCTGACTAGCATCTTCCTTTGCGACTTGTTTGATTACCTTCCCATTATCATCATAACCAATGATTTTACCATCAAATGGGCTTCTTTTATTTCCTTTAAGATTACGTGGTTCAAATGAATGATAATTTGTGATAACCAGCTTGGCATTGAGGTTCGCTAGTTTGAGTTCCAAGTTCTTCGGTACTATATCTCTTATGGCATAATAATCATCCCTTTCATTTTTGTTCTTACTTTTCTTATCGACAAAAAGAACTCCCAATCTGTCTTTAATCGTGATTCCTGGAGCTACTACTAAAAAGTTATCTGCAAAACGGGTGTCTTGTCTATACTCTTGGCGATTAAAATAATGATAGGTAATTAATGCTGCCATTACAACAGTTTTACCAGTACCCGTAGCCATCTTAAATGCAATTCTTGGAAGTTGTTCGTGAGCATTTAAACTAACTCCTAGCTGAGTATTTTTAATTTTATTGAGAATATTTTGACCTGCGTTACTCCTTTCGGCAACTTCATTAAGCCAAATCGCCGTTTCTATGGCCTCGCGTTGCGCATAAAACAATTTTTTAATGGCGTGTCTTTCACTATTTAAAAACCAAAAACTCAAAAGTTCTTTAGTTACTCGAGTAGTATTAGGGTATTTATTATCTCGCCAAACTTTTATCTCCTTTCGGAGCATATTTACAAGATGCAGTTGATATTGTCCGCCCATCTCATTTATTTCCCACAGATCCTTTTGACTTCCCTGTTTAGACGGCATTGCATTAAAATCTGGCACAAATATCCTACGCCCATTTATTATTTGCTCATAGTCTAATTCACCTTTATCATTTGTATGATAATGTAATAGTGGCTCCCCATAAGGACTATTTAGTATTGGGTTATTTTGCATGGATATTTCATTAATAATTTGAGTTTCTTTGGAACCAACATATATGGCTACTTAAGCTTAATCTACAATAATGTTATGCTTTCTCAATTTCGTCGCTAACTTTTCATCAAGATTTTCAATATCTGAATTATTTACTTCAATTAACTTGAAGTTGTATTTGGCATATAGTGCCAATTTTATTCTTTTTCGTTCAGCATATTGTTCATTTTCTTCTAACCCCCAAAATTCGATGTATAATTTTTGAGAAGGGATATAAAAATCACAATACACTTCTTCATCAATATTCAGCTTTCTCTCATAAGCATGAACAATTCCATTTTTATAAAGAAAATCATCTATTAATAATTCAGCTCTACTTCGAACATAATGGCCGTCAGGAGTTCGCAAAAGTGCCGGGAATTTCTTTCTGAAATCGTCAGAGTTGGATTCTGTTTCTGTGACTTTTTGATACTCAGCATCACCAGTAGCTCCCTGGATTTCTCTTATTAGGTGCTTATTAGCCAATATTTTGTTATCCCATACTACATAAGGCTTACCATTCATAGCCTCCAATTGCTTGGCACCATTCTTCCTGCCAGAATTCGTTGTCACCCATCCACCTTGATCTTTTCCAATCCACCCTAGTTCAGCCAAGTAAAGATTTATTTTCTGGCTAGAAATATTAAAATGTCCACCAATTTTGGATGCATTTAATGTGCTTTTGTAATCTACTGACTTATTATAATCTAAGTTATTTGGCCATATTATGTACTCTCCAAATTTTGGATTATACTTTATATCTCCTCCAGCCAGTCTTCCCTCCTTTGTTAAATGCCATTTATCTTCTTTTTTATAAATCCATTTGTTATCAGTAAAAATATTAAAAAGGTCCTTGGATTCTATTCCTCTTTCCTTTGCTAAGGCTGTTGTTGAAATATTCTTCATAATGTTTCGTAGGCATTACTCTTCGTTAAAGTAAGTTTTATCAAATATTAAACCTTCCCTATAGATCAGCCTATGGGAAAAATTAAAAAATTAAAAGATGCAATCTAGAAATTTAGATTACTTGGGGAGAGTTTAAAGATAGGAAAATATCCAACGCATTAATTGATAAATATCATATCGTAAGGAGTATTTCTTAAGCAACTTATTTAGGACAAGAAAGGTCACCCCTCAATACTCCCCCCACCAAACAAAACCAATTCACCATCTTCAAACTTTGTTTCCACCTCAATGGGTCGGCAGCAGACTTCGCAGTCTTCGATGTATTTGGAATGGACCGAGGGGTCTAGGAGTATGGAGATCTCCTGCCAGCAATAGGGACATTGAAAAAAGTGCTCGAACATGGTGTTTTATTGGGCGGCTTCTAAACTTTCGGTGATTTCTTCCCACTGCTCCATTAGTTTTTCTAAATCGGCCTTCTTCTTTTGATAGGTATCGAAAAAGTTAGGCTTGGCAATGGTTGCATCGTAATTAATGGATAGCTCGGTGTCTATTTCCTTGATCTCTCGTTCCAACTTATTGATGTTAGATTCGGCTTTACTTAATCTATTCTGAAGTGATTTTAGCTTCTTTTGCTGTTCGTAGTTTTGTTTACCACCGGCAGCAACTTTCTTCTCTCCGGAAACAACCGTTGTCCTTTTTTCAGCTTCTCTTAAATTTTCAAGATTACGCTGCTCTAAAAAGTATTCGATGTCCCCTAAGTATTCCTTGATCTTTTCATCCTTGAATTCATAGACCTTATTGGTAAGACCTTGTAAGAAATCACGATCGTGAGAAATGAGTATTAACGTCCCTTGAAATTTGGAAAGTGCCTTTTTTAATACGTTTTTCGATTTGATGTCCAAGTGATTGGTAGGTTCATCCATGATCAAAACGTTAAAGGGTTGCAACAACAACTTGGCTAATGCCAATCGATTACGCTCACCTCCCGAAAGTACCCGTGCATATTTATCTACTTCTTCTCCTCTAAACAAGAAGGAACCTAAAATATCCCGGACTCTGGGTCGTGACTTTTCATCGGCCGCATCGATCATGATTTCCTCAACCGTTTTACTTCCATCGAGATAATCGGCCTGATTCTGGGCGAAGTACCCAATTTGGACGTTGTGCCCTAATTCTATTTTTCCGTCGAAAGAAACATCTCCGACAATCATTTTTGCCAAAGTTGATTTTCCTTGTCCGTTTTGACCCACAAAAGCGGTCTTGCTGTCCCGCTCTATCAATAGATTCACGTTACTTAATACCTGATTGTCGCCATAATTTTTGGAAGCTCCTTCGGTAGAAATCACTACTTTTCCAGGGGTAAGTGATATCGGAAAACGCAAGGTCATCACCGAATTATCATCTTCGTCTACTTCAATACGGTCAATTTTATCGAGCTTTTTAATCAGCGATTGGGCCATGGTGGCCTTGCTCGCCTTCGCACGAAACTTCTCAATGAGTTTTTCCGTTTGCTCTATCTGCTTTTGCTGATTCTTTTGGGTCGCTAATTGTTGCTCGCGTAATTCTCTTCGTAGCACTAGATACTGCGAATAGGGCTTTGGGTAATCGTAAATCTTTCCTAGGGAAATCTCAATCGTTCTATTGGTCACATTATCCAGAAACATTTTATCGTGAGATACCAAGACTACTGCGCCAGAGTAGTTCTTTAAAAAATCTTCCAACCATAAAATAGATTCAATATCCAAGTGGTTGGTCGGCTCATCGAGCAGTAATATATCGTTGTTTTGAAGTAATAATTTGGCCAGTTCAATACGCATACGCCACCCTCCGGAAAAGGTTTCGGTGACCATATTAAAATCTTTTCGTTGAAACCCTAAACCTTGTAGAATACGTTCGGTTTCCCCTTGGTAATTATACCCACCGTGAATTTCATACTGATGCTGCACTTCATTCAAATCGACCATCAACTGATGGTAGTTATTACTTTCGTAATCGGTCCGTTCCGCTAGCTGTTTATTGATTTCATCGAGCTGTTTTTCTAATTTTTTGATCTCTATAAAGGCCTCATAGGATTCTTCCAAGACCGTACGTCCTTTGGTAAAATCGATATCTTGTTTTAGAAAACCAATAGAAATCTCCTTATCGGTCGCAATAGAACCTTCATCATATTCTTGCTCACCAGAGATTATTCGTAATAAAGTAGATTTCCCAGCTCCATTTTTACCTACCAGTCCTACTCTATTTCCGGGCGATAGCATAAAGGTGATACCTTCGAATAGGTATTCGCCTTGGAAGGAAACAGAAAGGTTATGAATATTTAGCATGTTGTTATAAATAAAAATTATTGCCTACAGGTTTTGAGGAGTGCAAAGATGCTTAATTTTGCAATACTAAAAAAACCGTTTATGGGATTCTTGAAAGGCACTAAGATTTACAGTATTGTAACGGGCAAATGTCCTGTTTGTCATACAGGAAAAATGTACCAAAATTCGAACGCCTATAATGTATCAAAAACGCTGAAAATGCATGAGCGTTGTCCGCATTGTGATACGAAGTTTAAAATAGAGCCCTCCTTCTTTTATGGAGCTATGTATGTTAGTTACCCCGTAGGTATCACCTTTGCCGGAATTGCCTTTGCTATTTGTTTCTTTCTATTGGATATGGGTCGTCTCAATAGCTTCATCGCCATTTCCATTTTGATGTTGTTTTTGCTTCCTATTGTTTTAAGATTGTCTCGAAATATTTGGATCAATTTATTCTTCAAGTTTGACCGAACAAAAGCTAAGTAGCCCTCTATTTTACGAATCGTTTGATATTTACTTCCTCGGGAAGCGGGATATTATGCTCTGCAAAATCGAAGAGTTGCTTGGAAAGTAAGGGTGCCATTCCCAATCCGCGCGTACCAAGGCCATTAAAAAACAACATTTTCTTACTTGAAATCGAACCCAAAAGCGGTCTACGATCCTTAACAGTAGGTCGCATGCCAGCTATTTGATCTAGTACTTCAAACGGACAATGAATCAATTTACGAACGGAAGCCACGAGTTGTGCCTTTCCTTCTTGGGTAATATCAGGCTTCGTTTCTTGATGATCGAAAGTAGCACCTGCCTTATAACGGTCATTTCCTAAGGGGATAATGAAAATAGATCCTTTCAGAATGCTTTTTAAGCGCAATTGCGGTGCTTTGAATATAATATACTCCCCTTTCTTCGGAATAAGACAGTCGACGCTAAAATACGGGTTATGGACCGCTGCAGCCCCCTCGGAGAATACAATTCGCTTTGCTTTATAGTTTTTATACTGAATAGCATGCGCTTCCTCCGTATTCGAGCTATCCTCTCCCTTTTGATCCAATTGAAGTGCATCATAATCGAATTTTTCGGCGATGAGCTGGTCTTTCTGTGTAAGATTTTCACTGTAGGCTTCCATGAGCAGTGCCGTATCTATTTTAAACACTTCTTTCACAGCTCCAAACCCAAAAGGTGCTTCGATCAAAGGGTTGGTATTTTTTATTAATTCCGGAGAAAGAAAAAAGGACAAATTACTTTTATCGCTTGCGACCAACCAATCGTTTTGCTCCTGCACTTTATTAAATACCCGTTGGAGTGGCATTCTTTCTAAAAAACTTACCTGGAGATGCTTGGACAGTTCAGAATAGAAAGGAAATGCTTCCTCATGAAACTGGGGTAGATTCCAAATGGGGGTGAATCGTTTTAGCACTACTGGATTAACAACACCACCCGAAACTTTGGTGGCCGATGCTAAGGACGGTTCAAAAACTACGAATCGCTTCCCTTCTCGTCTCAATCGTTCGCAAAAAGTAATCCCTGCAATACCAAGCCCAACGATAATATAATCTACTTCTTTCACTTAACAAAGATACCTTATCTGATGGAATGAAAAAGGCGCTATCGTTGAACGAATGTAAGACCTACTTTGCTGAAAAAATGGAAAGTCTCCTTGACTGAAGCCTCATATGGTTTATTTTGCTGAACAAAAGAAAAGTCTCCATCGCCGAAGCTAAGGAGACTAAAGAAAAAACCCTCCGAAGCAAAGCCAAGGAGGGATTATTATTTAAATGTGTGAACGTTAGTAGTTCCACATATCTATTTCAATATTTCGAATTACGTCACGAATACGATCAGACTCTAAGAGTTGCATCAAAGCATTATCGTTGATATAATCTGCAACACCTCTATCACCTTGTACGTTATCTTCCTGATACACTACCCCGTGAAATCTACGAGAGTTCAATAAGTGATCATAAGAAATTGGCATCGACGTGTTTTTACGATTGAAAGCCTTTGCTTCATGCAAAACAGTTCTAGCTTCAGGGAACCATATCCAAAACAATTCAACAGATCCATTCGCACCATCGTCTTCGAAAGCTTTAGAACGGGCTTCATTTGCCATAGGACAGATACCCATCATACGGTATCTCAATTCTCCTTGACGCTTGTCCATGTACCAAATTCCACGAATTTTCCATGCTTCAATATCTCCAGCATCCAAAGTAAACTTACGAATGTATTCAGGGTCCACTTTACCTTCGGCATTGTATTGCTCAATACCTAAGTCGGTCGTATCACTATACAACAAAGAAGCTTCAATATCTTTTAAGGTTCTTTTTTCAGTAAAATAGGAATCGGCATATACATGTTCGATTTTTCCATCTTTAATACCCTTTACCAATACATCATATAAGGAACGTCTTTCAGCTCCAATGTTGTTGGTGTCGATAGGATAGTACATTGGGAAATTCACTCTTTCATCAAGATCTATTAATTCCCAAGTGGTTTTAGACCAAAGTACATCACGCTCGTCTACGTAACCGTATGGCAACGGCTCGTCATTATCGTAAGCGATTTGTGCTTCCGTCTTAATACCAATTTCCTGAGGAGTCTTGGCGTTGAGTATGTTAATTTGTGCTGTTGCACCCACACCCATCATAAGACCTACTCCACATATAACAACGTTTCTCAAATTCATAAAACGAAATTTTTACTTTTAGTTTGTCAGCTCAATACATACAGGAGAAATCTTCTTCAATTTATATCCTGAGTTATTAGCTATGTTTGCATTTATATCAAATATTGAAACAGTTTCACCACGCCTAGCTCTACGAAGAGCGGCCTTAGCTTGAGTGTTCAATTTAGTTCCACTTACTTTTACGGTTGGTTGTCCAGAAACTTTAAAGCTAAATCCAGTAACACGTAAGTTCAAGTCGAAATCGAAGTCAGGCAACATTGCACCTACACTAGCAATTTCAAGACCTTGGCGTTGCATACGTACACATCCACCGTCTCCATCTTCACCACGAATGGTTCCAGTTGGACGAGGAATATCTTTGATACGGAATTCAGAAGTAGTGTTTATCACTTGACCATCGGGCAAAGTACCTCTAGCCGAAATAGCTACGGTTCTACCTCCCTTAGGGCTCATATTGTATTTACTACCTACTCCTCTTACAAGACCTTCACCAGATGCACTTACTTTACTATCGGGGATTCCAGGAATAGAAATCGTCATCGGGTTTACAACACCACGATAAACAACGTTCATTTTATCGGCTGAAATTACTGCGGCGTTTGGTTTAGAAATTGTAGCAAAACCTGTTTTTACCTCTACAGGAACTTCTTCTCCACCTTCACCATAATAAAGGAAACCAGTAATTTTGTGATCGCCAGGACTTCCTGCTCCTACATTTAAAACGACTCTACCACCATCTATTGTATAGTCGGTATCACGAACTAGTTTTCTTCCATCCAAAGATAACTCTTCTCTTTGTGGGACTGTACTAACATCTGTTCTACCTAAAAGGATAGATCCATTAAAAGTTTCACCAGGATAAAATGCCGACTTAGGCACATCCATAAAAGTGTTATAGTTATCGAAAGACAAGTTTTTGTCTTGCTCACCTGCTAACATTTTTGACAGCACTTCACTTTTAGTAGTTTTAATATCCGCTTGTAAGGAAGTTAATTTAGTTAGAGACGCTACTAAAGGAAAACCTTCATAATTGTAACGTAACCAATCTACTTTCTTTCCGTCTCTATTCTCTTCTTCTGCAGTAGAGAAATTAGCTGCAATGGCTTTATTTATTGCTGGATAAGTTTCACTCGGCAATAATTTCGTCATTTCATTTCTATAGACATTCATCTTATCAACAAATTCCTGCCCTTCCGTTTTGTATTTATCGGCATTGAAAAAGCGTCGATCAAAGAAATCTGCTTTATCCATTACTTCATAATCTGTAGGATCTTCAAGCTTAACTATTGAAGCCACTTTCATCGACTCGATATAAGCGTCTAAATCTGCTGAAATAGAGCTAATCTTGACTGCATCCGCATTTAGGGTTGCATACTTGTCGGGTTCATCAGTAGCTTTTGTTGCTAAACCAGCCATAAACGAATTGTTTCGCTGCTCTGTCGCCACGTTGGCTACCGTCATTTTCTCGTTTAATAATCCAAAGGCGGATAACACCTCTTTGGACATATTTAGTGCAAGCATCGCGATGAAAACCAAGTACATTAGGTTAATCATCTTTTGCCGCGGGGATAGTTTTCCTCCTGCCATTTTAATTTGCTTTTAAATTAATATTGTAGTTAAAAAACTATTATTTGCTATTCATTGCAGATAACATACCTCCGTAAACCCCATTCAATGAAGATAGGTTGGTCGCTAAATGTTCCATTTGAGCTTTCAGTTGTTCTGCATTTTCCACTACGCGCTCGTTAACTTCCGTTTGACGGCTTGTAGATTCTACTTGTACTTTGTAAAGACTATTCAATGACTCCATTTGTGCTGCAGCCAATGCCATTTCTTCACTGTATTTCTTGGTAGAGCTCATTGCTTCGGCAGTAGGGGCCATTCCTTTAGCAGCACCTTCGAAAGAACGGATGCTATCTCCAAGACTATTCATTAATTCCGAATCGATTTTTGCTCCTTTCAGCATTTCGTCCAATTTCTGAGAAAGAATTCCTTCGGCATCTTGCGGGGCAGCATCTTTACCTTTTCCTCCAGCTAATTCAGGATATACTAAAGACCAATCTAAATCGTCATCTACTGGCTCGAAAGCAGAGATTGCGAAAATGATTGCTTCAGTAATTAAACCTACAGCAAGAAGGAGACCTCCATTCAATGGACCTAATTCCCAGTGAAGGATTTTAAATAATGCTCCTAAAATTACGATAGAAGCTCCTAGCCCATAGGCCATGTTAAAAAGTTTCTTAGATGATTTTGATTGTGCCATAATAAAGTTTTTAAGTTAAGTTAAGTATAGTTAAGATTTAGGTTCTCATTAGGTCATGTCACCCTAGCGGGCGTCACCAAAGTTTTTATTCAATGTTACGTCTGTACCCATATAATCCTGCACTGTTCTGAAACCAATATAGCTTCGTGCTGAATCTGCGTACTCATAATCTCTTGTACTAACTTGCAAGAAATAGGCAACATCTTTCCATGAACCTCCACGAACTACTTTACGCATGTTCTTTGGATCGTTTACATTAGGGTTCATTGTTGAAGAGTATTCGTAAGAATCGGCATCGTATGAAGAATCTACCCACTCGCTCACGTTACCTGCCATATTGTACAGGTTATAATCGTTAGGCTCGTAAGCATCTGCTTCCACGGTGTAAAGGGCTTGATCGGCTGCGTAATCTCCACGCAAGGGCTTAAAGTTTGCCATAAAACAACCACGGTCGTTCTTAGCATACGGCCCACCCCAAGGGAAGGTTGCCGATTCCAAACCACCACGTGCAGCATATTCCCATTCGGCTTCACCAGGAAGTCTGAAAGAATTTACGTGATCTTTGCTTTTTGATTTCTGATAAGAATTCTTGTAAAGAGTTCTCCAAGCACAAAATGCTTTTGCTTGCTGCCAGTCTACACCTACAACAGGATAATCTCCATAAGCCTCATGCCAGAAATAATCATTGTGCATTGGCTCATTATAAGAATAATTGAAATCCTTAATCCATACGGTAGTATCTGGATAGATAGCTACGGTATCTTTATTAATAAAGTCTTTTCTTCTTTTCCCTTCTTCTGCTCTAGCAGCAGATTGGATATCCATATACGTATATTGGAATACCAATTTATCTACATCGATCGTACGTTGTCCGTTATAGGCTTCTTCAGTAGGGATGTACATAGAGTCCATTACTTCTGAATAATACTCGTCGGGATACTCTCCGGTCTCCCAGATCAAATCTACTTCATTGTTAATTTTACGTCCGGCATAGAAGTCGTCTCCCATTCCGAAGTAATTATCGTACATGTACTGCTCATATGCAGTCATTTCTTCATTCTCTTGATCAACGAATGCAAATTCGCCAATACCACCATCACCTGGAGTAGCTCCAACTTCATCGGCTAGTATTGCTAATTTTAATCGAACGGTAGAATCACGTACCCACTCTATAAACTGTCTGTACTCGGCATTTGTGATTTCGGTTTCATCCATGTAAAAGGAACGCACCGTTACGGTTCTTGTAGGAGCATCGTTCACAGCTACAAAGTCGTCATCAGCTTTACCCATGATGAAAGACCCACCAGGTATAAGGGTCATTCCGTAAGGTTTCTCAGGGTACCATTTTTTGCCTTTTGCGCCGACTAGTTCTCCTCGATCTCCAGAGTTACAACTAACCAAAAAGGCTACCATCGCAGTAAATGCAATTAACTTCTTCATAGGTATTTAGGTTAAATTTAATAAGATTTAAGGGAGTAAACCTATTTATAAAATATTAGAAAAACAACATTTTTCTTAAAAAACCCTTAATTCTCGTAATTTTTAGTTTGTTTGATTATACTTCATTCTTTCGGCGGGCCTTATACCACCTTTCAGGAATTTCCTGATTTGTTGCACTCAAATATTCGCCATAAGTGCAAGGTAATAACGTATGTCTCTTTAATTTATTATTAACATTTGAAATAAAAGGCAATTCTATCCACCAACGTCCAGTTTTATTACTCTTCTTAAAGATTAAAATTTCATCATCCACAGGAACTTTATAGGTCATGAAGCTTTTTTCATTGCTGAAATCTTGATCTTCGACCCTAAAATTCACTCCTTCGATAAAATACCAGACGATTTGCGCGATTAAAGTAGCCGCACTCTCGGCCTTGGCATAATCTTTAAGTTCATACAAACCAAAAGAAGTAACTTTATTGCTTATCCCAGCATATCTGGCAATGGCGCAGATCTCGCGACTATCAAAACCATTTGGACTGGAACTATATTGATAACTTAATTCTGAGCTTTTTATTGCAGAAACATCTAGGGAAACTATATCGGCATCCCTTAAAATAGGCTCTACCAAAGTGATGTCTTGGGTCACTTTCCCCAAGCGATATGCATCGAAGAACAGTTTATCCATCAAGGCAATCTCTTCAGGGGGGTTGAAATAAGACTGATACCCCAAAACACTGTAATTGAATAAATTATAAGGACGATCTACAATGATCTTTCCAACATAAGATTTGTTAGATATGGGATTATCTGCATTACCTAAATCGAAACGATGATCTACATTGACAACGTTCACCATTTTCTCAAGCACATCGTAGGAGCGATAATGAGGGTATAATAAGTCTTGACTGCCACCAAATATGATGGGAATGATATCTTTCTTCAACAACGCACTAGATACGGCTGTAAAAGCGTAATAGGAATCGGCCGTAGTCTCCCCAATTTCAATATCGCCTAGGTCGACTATGGTTTTGGTCCAATTACCAGGGAAAAGTCCGTACAATGATTTCCGAAGTTCATCAAAACAAACCTCAGCGCCCATGTAGTTCACATCATTTCTATTCTCCTTTATTCCCAGTAGCGCAAAACTAACATCCTTTAAATTGGGTAATTCACCCTTTTTTGAATGAATGGCAATTTGTTTGCCTAGGACACCCATAGGAAGTACTTCTCTATGCGCGACAACCTTTTTGGCAACTGGAGAAAGAAATTCTATCATTTTTTCTTAGCGGTGGTTTTTTTACGGGTTTTCTTTTTGGGAGCGTTCTTCTCTATGATTGCCTGTGCTTCCTCAAGCGTCATTTTACCGGCCTTCGTCGTTTTAGGCAACTCAATCTTCGTCTTTCCTTTAATCAAGTTAAAACGACCCCATCGAGCTTTCTCTAGTCGAATACCTGCATCAGACCAATCGTGGATTAGCTTATCTATTTCTTTTTGCTTCTTAACCTCAATCAATTCAATAATATCGGCATCGCTTAAATTATCGAAGTCGTACTTTTTATTCACATTAATGAATATGTTGTTCCATTTGATAAACGGGCCAAATCTTCCCGTACCCTTTTGAACTGGCAGATCTTCATATACATATATAGGTGCATCCGCTTTTTTCTTTTCTTCAATAAGTTCGATCGCCATATCCATGGTAACATCTAAAGGATCCATTCCTTTTGGCAGCGATACAAACATTTTATCAAACCGCACATACGGTCCAAAACGCCCATTGGCTACCTCAACATCTTCTTTTTCATAGATACCTAAGGTTTTAGGCAACTTGAACAAGTCCATCACCTCTTCAAAAGTGACCAAGTGTAATTGCTGGTCAGGTCGAAGGCTGGCAAACTTTTTATTCTCATCTTCTGGATCACCAATTTGAGCCATGGGACCATATTTTCCCAAACGTACCAAAACGGGTCTTCCACTTTCCGGATCCTCCCCCAAAATACGCTCTCCGCTCTCACGTTCAGCGTTCGCTGAAACATCTTCAACTTGCGGGTGAAACTTCTTGTAAAAGTTCTTCATCATGGAAGTCCACTCCTCTTTTCCTTCAGCAATATCATCGAAATCTTCTTCCACTTTAGCCGTGAAATTATAATCCAAAATATCTATGAAATGTTCGACTAAGAAATCATTAACAATCAAACCGATATCCGTAGGGACTAGCTTTCCTTTGTCACTTCCAATATGTTCGCTCAATTGTTTGTCTTGCACAGCGTCTTGTTCTAAGACCAACTGAAGATACTTCCGTTCTATACCCTCTACAGTTCCCTTTTCTACATAATTTCTATTCATAATAGTAGAAATTGTAGGGGCGTAGGTAGAAGGACGTCCAATACCTAATTCTTCCAACTGCTTCACCAAAGATGCCTCCGTAAATCGGTATGGCGGACGCGTAAATCGTTCTGTTGCAGTAATAAAATTGTTTTGAAGGACATCATGGATCGCAAGGTTTGGCAACATACCATCCTGTTCTTCCTCTTCGAAATCAGTTCCTTCCAAGTATACTTTTAGAAACCCATCAAATTTGATCATTTCTCCATTGGCAGAGAATTGCTCTGATATTTTTTCTGAAGCGAGAATGTCTATTTTCACATTGGTACGCTCTAACTGTGCATCACTCATTTGAGATGCTATGGTACGCTTCCAAATAAGGTTATATAGACGTTCCTGATCGTAATCTCCCGAAATGGTGTGTTGGGTCATATCGGTTGGACGAATGGCCTCGTGAGCTTCCTGAGCTCCTTTCGACTTTCCTTTATAATTTCTTGGCTGACTATAATTATCGCCGTAGGATCTAGAAATTTCTTCCTGCGCTGCCGTTTTTGCATCTTGAGAAAGGTTTACACTATCCGTTCTCATATAAGTAATTAAACCTGCTTCATACAATCGCTGTGCGATCGTCATTGTTTTACTCACAGAATAATACAATTTACGAGAGGCCTCTTGTTGTAAAGTAGAAGTTGTAAATGGAGGTGCCGGAGATTTTTTAGCAGGCTTCTTAACTAGATCACTTACTTTATAATTGGCCCCAAAGTTTTTCTCAAGAAAGGCACGAGCCTCGGCTTCGGTTACAAAATTCCTAGGAAGTTTGGCTTTGAACTTGTTTCCGTTTGTGGTCGTAAATTCAGCATCAATTCTATAAGAACCTATCGGATTAAACTTTTCAATCTCGCGTTCACGCTCTACAATCAAGCGCACTGCTACGGACTGAACCCGTCCTGCTGAAAGACCCCCTTTTACTTTTCTCCAAAGTACGGGAGACAACTCATAACCTACCAGTCGATCCAAAACTCTCCGCGCCTGTTGCGCATTGACCAAGTTATAATCGATCCCTCTAGGATTCTCAATAGCCTTTAAAATAGCCGACTTGGTAATTTCGTGAAAAACAATTCGCTTGGTTTTTGCTTCATCCAAGTCCAAAGATTCGGCTAAGTGCCATGCAATGGCCTCACCCTCTCGATCCTCATCACTAGCGAGCCAAACCATTTCTGCTTTTTTCGCTAAGCTCTTTAATTCTTTTACCAACGCCTTTTTGTCGCTCGATACAATATATTTTGGGGTAAAGTCTCCTTCAACATCTACGCCTAACTCCTTGGAAGGGAGGTCCGCAATGTGTCCAAAACTGGAAACAACCTTGAAATCTTTTCCAAGAAACTTCTCAATAGTTTTGGCCTTTGCCGGCGATTCAACAATCACTAAATTATTTGCCATGGTCAATAAATTTGGAGTACAAAAGTATGTGAATTTTTTTATACTCAAATTTAATTCACAAAAAAAGTCCGCTACAGTAGCGGACTTTCGGTTCTTTTAAGCCACTTTCTTAATCTAAATTAAAGGTATGTGAAAGCTCCAAGTTACCATCTAAGTAATGATAAATATATAAGGTGTTGTCGCCCACCATCAATAGCTTTTCTTCCAAAGGGATGATATCTAAAATATGAATATCTTCAAATTCATTTTCAAGAAAAATACCCGTTGGATTTTCGATGTTGAAAAGTTTTATTCCTGCTTCCCCATCGCTTACATATAACGACTTATCACGCACACCCAATCCATAAGGTTCGATCATTTCAACAGAAGTTGCTATAAAAGGGTTGTTTTTATCTGAAATATCAATGACATCTAATTCGCTAACTTCTTGTCCGCAGAAATTCCCTCCACGAATGGTTACGTAGGCGTAATTATCTTTTACCACTACTGGATCACACCCTAGAATATGACTCACCGTAGAAATAAAGAGTGGTTCTTGTGGAACCGCCAGACTATAAATGAACATCCCGCTGGAGCTTCCCAAATATAAAAATCCTTCGTTATGAAATATGGTTTCGATTGCTTGTCCTACATATTGTGTACTCTCAAAAACAGGATCGATTAAGTTAGTTATCTCAAAAACCATGAGGTGATTCTCTTGTACTATGTACAAATAATCTTCAACGATTTTAAATCGAGCCAACGAGCCACCATTTCCAGTCATTGAAACATTTCCACTTCCACCATTACTAGATTGCCCCCCACTTATATCTCCTTCAATAAAAATGTCATACTCTATCACAGGGTGGCTTTCCACCACTAATTCCCAATCAATAATAATTTCATTTTCAAAGTCCACTCCTTCTAAATTGAACCAATCTGCTCCTTCAACATAAAAATTATAGTAGTTAGGAAAGACATTTTCTAAGGTAGTTAGTTGTTGGATGTTGTCGATGTCAGAAATGTCAAAAACAACTAAATCCAAATAACTATCGGCATACAAATATCCATCTCTTATAGAGATATCCTTATTGCCAGGAATATTTAGAAATTTTATCTTCTGCAAGCGCTCTTCTTCCAAACCTTTAATGATATGCACCCCTTTGTTGTTCTCATTGACAAAAATAAAGTCATCATATTGATACATTTTACCTGCCTCTTCTGTCGGACGAGGTTCTTGAATAGCGACGGCATTTCTAATTTCTGCCATTGAAACGGTAATAGGTCTACCAACGACATAATCTGCCATCTCCACCTGCTCTTCTTTCTTAGAACAGCTAAACGCTAAAAACAGAGATAGGACGAAACATACTTTTGTAATTTTCACAAGCTACTTTTCTTTAAAGATTGCCAAACCAACAAAGGGTTGCTCGTGAAAAAGCATTAAAAAGTCGTATTTCTTAAATCGCGTCACTTGATTCATCAAAGCCGACACTGTCTTTATAAAAATAATAAACGACAACATGCACAAAATAGGCCGTAAAAATGATTCCAATTCCGCAGAGAATAATACCTAACTGAGCAATAATAGAAGACAGTAAAATGAGTCCGAACCCAATCAACCAATATTTATTCCCCAATTTGAAGGCAGCTTTAATAATATCGGACACCTCCAGTTTTTCATTGAAAGCAAGAATTGGAACAATGAGTTGCAATGGCACCATTACATAGAGTATCGGCAAATAACACAAGAGAGCGGCCAAAATAGCAATACCAAAACTCGCCAAGGAAAGCATCAATATCTTTCCGAAGTTATTTTTCAAAAGATCAAAATACCCTCCTGCTTCATCATTAGTTCCTACGTCTACATTTTTCATTACTTTATAGAAATGAACGGTTATGGACAGAGAGACCATTTGCATGATAAAAGAAAGAATAAAAACCAAAACGACCCAACCTATGATCAACATTGGCGAATAATTATCAAAAGCTGAGGGCGTATAGTAAGGATCTCCAGCGTTTTGTATCATTTCTATATACATAGGAATGACAGGAACATACACAACAATAACGAATGGGATGAACACCAGCATACTAACGAGACCATGCATGACTGCCTCCTTAAATAATTTCTGAAAAAGCTCAAAGCTCTTACTTAAAATAGTACCGAAATCGGGCTTAGTAGCATTTTCAATACGCTGATAAATATCAATTTTCATAACAATTGGTTTTAGTTGAACACTTGCAAATGTATAAAAAAGAAATCTGCCAATTTGTCACATCATTCAATTAATTCGTATCTTTGCACGTTCATTGTACTCTAAAGAACAGCAGTTCAAAACATCCATGGAAGAAAAGATTATCGACGAGAACAAACAGGGAGAAACCCTTGTCATCACAACCAAAGAAGGAAATAAACGCCTGCTTTATATGGAGAGTTATGGCTGCGCCATGAATTTTAGCGATAGTGAGATTGTAGCGTCCATTTTGGCAGCTGAAGGTTTTAATACTACGCAAAATTTAGAGGAAGCAGATTTGGTTTTGGTCAACACTTGCTCCATTAGAGACAAGGCCGAACAAACGGTTCGAAAACGACTCGAAAAATACAATGCGGTTAAAAGAATCAACCCAAAAATGAAGGTGGGTGTTTTAGGCTGTATGGCAGAACGCTTGAAAGAAAAATTCCTCGAAGAAGAAAAAATAGTGGATATGGTGGTAGGCCCCGACGCCTACAAAGACTTACCAAATTTACTGAAAGAAGTAGAGGCTGGAAGAGATGCTGTAAATGTCATTTTATCTAAGGACGAAACCTATGGTGATATTTCTCCGGTACGCTTGGGGGGCAATGGTGTGACCGCCTTTGTGAGCATTACTCGAGGTTGTGACAATATGTGTACTTTTTGCGTAGTTCCCTTTACAAGGGGTCGTGAGCGCAGTCGAGACCCGCAGAGTATTTTGGGAGAAGTCAACGATCTTGCCGAAAAAGGATATAAGGAAATCACCTTACTAGGACAAAACGTAGATAGCTTTTTATGGTATGGTGGCGGATTGAAAAAGGACTTTAAAAACGCTTCAGAAATACAAAAAGCCACAGCGACCAACTTCTCTCAATTACTGGAGATGACAGCAGCAGCTCACCCAAAAATGCGCATCCGTTTTTCTACCTCCAATCCACAAGATATGACGATGGATGTGTTGCACAGCATGGCCAAATACGATAATATTTGCAATGCCATTCATTTACCAGTACAGAGTGGCAGCACTCGTGTTTTAAAAGAAATGAATCGCCAACATACCCGTGAGGAATATTTGGAACTAATTGATCAAATAAGAACCATCATTCCCGACTGCGGAATTTCTCAAGATTTAA
>Ga0256847_1000212_pt1 | contig 40404 bp, 33 predicted proteins | sample TeddybearmetaG_FD_189099 | JGI IMG/M metagenome (GOLD analysis project Ga0256847, IMG submission 189099) | Hydrothermal vent microbial communities from East Pacific Rise, Pacific Ocean - Teddybear | ecosystem: Environmental > Aquatic > Marine > Hydrothermal vents | place: Pacific Ocean: East...
ATACCATTATTAAAAGCCAACTAAAAATTAATATATTAAAATGTTTGTTGTTTCTTTAATGGTCATATTTTGGGTGACCAATCTATAATCATGTGTACTAGTATTCGGTAACAGACTTACGCACGCAAAACCCGCCATTATTCACAATTTTGCACGCTTATATGGCATCAATGCTCAGCCATTACTCGAAGGCTTCTGGATCAGAGACACTCTCGACCAAGGCAGACAAGTACGCAATTTAACCACATTATTAACCTTTAACGCTTTACGCATGGAAGCTTGGATGAGTAGCCGCGCACACCATTATACGTTAGGTTCTTTTGATCACATGATTAACCAATCACAATTGGCATTGTGGAGAATACGCGTTGAGATACTGAAAAAAATGGCGCTATCTGGCCTATTTTAGTATTACGAAGAAATTTGTATTGGCTTGACTTGCGCCCAACTTTTACACCTAGGACACTGCCAATGCAAAGATTTTCCTTCAAATCCACAGGCTTGGCATTGGTAGTTAGGGCGATCATGAAGCAGTTTTTGCATTAGATCATGCAACAGCTCCAAGGTTGCTTGCTCAGCACTATTCGAATGCTGCAAGCTAAATGCAACCAATTGTTCCAAACCCTGAATCGATGGGTGAATACGCAGCTGACTGGCCAAAAAATCGATGGCTTTTTTATTGCTTTCTTCAGCCCGAATTAAGTCCGCCAGCATCAGCATCAGGGGCACCGAAAAATGATCTTTTAAGATTTTCTCTAAATAACTCATCATTTCTTTCACGCCACTAGAATGCTCATGGCATGCCATCAATCGAGGTAGTACCTGGGGACAAAAATCAGCATCTTGCTTATGCACAATCGAAAATGACTGAATGGCTTGTTGATAGTCAGAACGCGCCATGTACAAATTACCCAACATGATGCTCGCACGCACACAATTTTCATCATACGCCATTGCCCGCATAAGTAACGTATGAACCTGATCTGTGTGCCCTTGCTGTTCTTCCTCTTCTGCCAACTCACAATAATAGTGAGAGATTTCCACTTTCATGGATTCTTTATTTTGATCCTGGAGGCGTTCAGCCGTCTCAATCGCTTTATTCCATTCTTTTTCTTGCTGATAAATCGTCACTAACAATTTAAGTGCCAGCTCACTGTGTGCATTAATATCAATTAGTTCTAGAAATAAGCTCTCAGCACGATCAAACAACCCTGCCTTCATATAATCCTGGCCAAGCTCTAATAATGCCTGGGTTCTCTGCTCCTCACTCAAATTGGCCCTTGCGATCAGGTTTTGATGAATACGAATTGCTCGGTCAACCTCACCACGACGCCGAAATAAATTCCCTAACGCAAGATGCGTCTCAACCGTATCGCTATCAATTTCTAGCATTTGGATAAACACTTCAATTGCCTTATCCGGCTGCTCATTCAACAGGTAGTTAATACTTTTGTAATAAGCGGTGCCACACTCGACATTCTTAACCGAATGTTGACGTGCTTGATACTGCGCAATATACCAACCAAACAGGCCAGCGAGAGGAAGTAAAAGCCAGATAATCTCCATAAACACCTAGCCCAAAGCACCCAAATACGAGTGAAAAATCAAGAAGATTGTTTCAATGATTCCAGGAAACGACTATTAACGCGCTCGCGTAACTCTTTTCCTGGTTTAAAATGCGGGACTTGCTTGCCGGGTAACGAAACCGTTTCACCTGTTTTTGGGTTTCGCCCTATTCTCGGTGGACGGCTGCGTAAAGAAAAACTGCCAAACCCCCTAATTTCAATTCGCTCACCCGCCGCCAAAGTCTGACTCATATGATCTAAGATACTTTTAACGGCCGTTTCAACATCTTTGTACATCAGATGTGGCTGTTTATTCGCCATTTTCTCAATGATTTCTGATTTTGTCATGCGTTAATCCTGGCTGAGTTTTGGAGGTCAATAGACCTCCAAAAGAAGACAACGATTACTCGTCTTGACCCTTCAACTGCTGTTGCTGCTTAATCATATCACCAATTGTAGTCACACTTGGGGCACTACGCTGGTAATCTGTCATTGCTTCATTTTGCTCGTCTTGGTCTTTTGCACGAATCGACAAGTTGATCGCACGGTTCTTCTTATCAATACCAACAAATTTTGCTTCAATCACATCGCCTTCGTTTAACACGGTACGCGCATCATCAACACGATCACGTGAAACATCACCAACACGCACTTGCCCTTCGACGCCATCACCAAGGTCAATAATCACAATCTTCGCATCAACCCGTTTCACCGTACCAGTTACAATACTGCCCTTCGTATTGGCCGCTGCATATTCTGAAATAGGATCTTGCTCTAATTGTTTGATACCCAGAGAAATTCTTTCTCGTTCTGGATCTACTGCTAAAACAACCGCTTCAACCTCGTCACCTTTCTTATATTTACGCGAGGCATCATCATTGTTTTCTTCCCAGGAAATATCAGACATGTGTACCAAACCATCAATACCACCATCTAGACCAATGAAAATCCCAAAATCGGTAATCGATTTAATCACACCAGTGACTTTATCATTCTTATTATAGTTAGATGCAAATTCTTCCCAAGGATTCGCGCGGGTTTGTTTCATACCAAGTGAAATACGACGACGTTCCGCATCAACATCTAAGACCATGACTTCAACTTCATCACCCAACTGAACCACTTTGCCTGGGTGGATATTCTTGTTGGTCCAATCCATCTCAGAGACATGCACCAAACCTTCAACACCTTCTTCTAACTCGACAAAACAGCCATAATCAGCCAAATTCGTCACTTTACCAAATAAACGCGTATTCGGTGGGTAGCGACGATCAATATTTTTCCAAGGATCTTCACCCAACTGTTTTAAGCCAAGAGAAACACGTGTTCGCTCGCGGTCAAATTTTAGAACCTTGACATCAATTTCATCGCCAATATTGACAATTTCAGATGGGTGACGTACGCGACGCCATGCCATATCGGTAATATGCAACAACCCATCAACGCCACCTAAGTCAACAAAAGCACCATAGTCCGTTAAGTTCTTCACAATACCCTTAACAACCTTGCCTTCATCTAGATTTTCTAACAGTGCTTCACGCTCTGCAGAGTACTCGGATTCAACCACAGCCCGCCTAGAAACAACGACATTATTCCGCTTACGATCCAACTTGATGACTTTAAATTCTAAGTCTTTCCCTTCTAAGTAAGCCGTATCACGGACGGGGCGAACATCAACCAAAGAACCAGGTAAAAAGGCCCGAATAGAATCAACATCAACCGTAAAGCCACCTTTCACTTTACCATTAATCATCCCTGTAACGGTCTCACTTTCATCATAGGCTTTTTCCAAACGTATCCAGGACTGATTACGTTTCGCACGTTCGCGTGATAATCGAGTTTCACCAAAACCATCTTCAACCGTATCCAGAGCTACTTCAACGTCGTCGCCCACGCTGACTTCCAATTCACCCTCTGCATTCAAGAATTGTGATTTTGGAATAACCCCTTCTGACTTCAAGCCAGCATTGACGATAACGAAGTCATCGCCAATCTCAACCACATTACCAGTTAACATGGCACCGGGTTGAAGTTGGGTTTTTTGTAAACTCTCTTCAAATAATTCTGCGAAACTTTCAGTCATGAATAAATCCTTAGGTGTACCTACTAGGTATCACCGCCTACGGTTGAATGTGAAACACAACGAGATAGGTGCTCTATCTCCCCAAAAATGGTTTGGCGACTATCGTTAACAAAAACAAGAAAAGGTCTTAGTGAACAAGAAGTTAGATAAGCCTTAGAATAGACTCAACCACTTGATGAATCGTGTTATTGGTTGAATCAATGACAACGGCACCATCTGCTGGCCTTAATGGCGCAACCGCGCGATTCGCATCCCGCTCATCACGTTCTCGTATCTCGTTTGAAAGATCGGAAAGACTAACACTTAGGCCTTTCCCGTTCAACTGGTTGTACCGCCTTTTCGCACGCGCCTCATGGCTCGCCGTCAAAAAAATCTTTACCGCTGCCTGCGGGAATACGACCGTGCCCATATCACGACCATCAGCCACCAAACCCGGAGACGCCGCGAAATTTCTCTGCCACACCAACAACGCTTCTCTAACTCGCCCGATTGCTGCAATTTTTGATGCCATATTTCCCGTTTGTTCTAGACGCAACTGCTCAGTCACATCCTGGTCTAGCAGCAAAACTCGATGATCCTCTGTTTCATTTTTAAGCACAAACGAAACAGGCAAGTCTGCCGTCAATTGCAACAGTCCTGATGCATCTTCACTCGATATTTTATGTTGTATTGCGGATAACGCTAACACACGATACAAAGCACCGCTGTCTAAATAATGCCAGCCTAAACGCAAAGCTAAAATACGACTGACGGTTCCCTTGCCCGCGCCACTGGGGCCATCAATGGTCAATACCGAGACTGAACTCATACCACTTGCTGCTCCACCTGCATGCCCACTTGCTGCGCCAAAGCAATAAACGTCGGAAAGGAGGTACTCACATTGGCACAATCTTCAATCACAATAGCACCTGTCGCACATAGGCCTGCAACCGAAAAGGCCATTGCAATTCGATGGTCCCCATGGCTGTTCACCTGACCCGCCTGTAATTGACCACCTTCGATCACAATGCCGTCTGGTGTTGCTTCGGCAACAATGCCACACGCCACCAATCCATCCGCCATCACCTGAATACGGTCACTTTCTTTCACGCGCAATTCTTCTGCACCGGTCAAAATTGTTTTACCTTCAGCACACGCAGCCGCAATAAACAATACGGGGAACTCATCAATCGCTAATGGCACCAAATCTTCTGCAATACGAATACCGTGTAAGCGGCAACTCGTCACATGCAAGTCTGCCACAGGTTCCCCACCTACCTCACGCGCGTTAAGAATATCAATCTTAGCCCCCATCGCCCGAAGAATATCAATCACCCCTGTTCGGGTCGGGTTCATCCCCACATGCTGTAAGGTCAAATCTGCATTCTGCGCAATTAAGGCCGCCACAATAAAAAAGGCTGCGGAGGAAATATCACTTGGTACATCAACTGTACAAGCGCTCAACGTGCCGCCTCCCGTTAACGTTGCAACCGCACCATCACGACGAACTTCATAACCAAAACCATTCAACATTCGCTCGGTATGGTCTCTTGTTGGCGCGGGCTCAACCACGGTTGTGACCCCTTGCGCATACAAACCTGCCAGCAACAAGCACGACTTAACCTGCGCACTCGCCACTGGCATCGTATAATGAATTCCCTGAAGAGGCTGCCCACCCCTTATCTTAATCGGTGCCGTTCCATTGGCTTCAGTTTCAAGCTCGGCCCCCATCATGGTTAACGGTTCAGTCACTCTGCGCATGGGTCGCTTAGACAGCGATTCATCGCCCGTTAAAACCGAGTCAAATGCCTGCCCTGCCATGAGGCCCGACAGCAATCTCATGGAGGTGCCAGAGTTACCCAAATCCAGTGCTTGAGCCGGTGCCCTCAAGCCCAACCGACCCACACCGTGAATCACAACTCGACCTTGCGTTGGCCCATCGATCTTCACCCCTAACGCCTGAAATGCTCGCAACGTGGCTAAGGCATCTTCTCCTTCCAAAAAACCAGAAACTTCAGTCACACCCTCCGCAATGGAACCAAACATAATCGCACGATGTGATATTGATTTATCTCCAGACACACGAATATTGCCTGAACAAGTACCATTCGGCTGCGTTAAAAACGTGACTTTCTGCATTATGAGGTACTCCCGAAATCATCCCTAGCTTGCTTTGAGCGTCGAAAAAGCTGTTGCAGCTCATCACATCGACCACTTTCCATTAAACCCACGATCTGATCTAGCTGCGTTTGAAATGCTTTAATCGTATCAATAATCGCGCCCCGATTCCCAAAACAAATGTCTTTCCACATCACAGGGTCACTAGAAGCAATTCGAGAGAAGTCTCGAAACCCTCCTGCGGCAAAACGAAAAACATCATCCTGCTGATCCATATCCGCGAGCTGATTCACCAAAGAAAAGGCTAACATGTGGGGTAAATGACTGGTTGCCGCCAAGATTCGATCATGTTGTTCAACCGCCATAGCGGTCACTTCTGCACCGACGTCTTGCCACATTGTGCGCACTTTTTCTAATGCGGATGACGCTGTATCCGGCAAGGGCGTCAAAATAACACGACGCCGCTCAAATAAAGTCGCAAAGGATGCTTCAACACCACTTTTTTCTGTCCCAGCAATGGGGTGCCCCGGTACAAACCAAGGCGGCGTATGGCCGGTGACATATTGCACATCAGCAATCACACTGGCTTTGCCACTCCCTACATCGGTGACCACGACATCGGCCGACAAATGCGGCACAATTTTTTGGACAACAGATCGCATCGCTCCCAAAGGGACAGCAAGCACCACCATATCGGCCTCAAGTACCGCCTTCGCAGGGTCTGTTTCGTAACGGTCAATCACACCTAACGCCACAGCTTTATTTAAATTATCGACATCACGCCCACAACCCACGACCTCTCGGCAACACTGTTTCGCTTTCAGCGCGCGCACCAAAGACCCACCAATCAAACCCACACCAATTAAAGCTAAGCGATCAATCACGTATTAACACCTGTTGAAGACAGTCTAAGAAATAAGCATTATCCGCCTGAGTGCCAACAGAAACGCGCAAATGATTCGGCAAATCGTAATTACCGACAGGCCTCACAATCACGCCTTTTTGCAACAATTGCTGGAAAATCGGCATTGCCGCTTGCCCCATATCTATCGTCACAAAATTTCCAATGGAAGGGATATAGGTCAAACCTAGCGCTTCAATCGCCGCACACATCTGAGCCAAACCCTGTTCATTCAAGGTAACACTGTCGCGTAAATAACCAATATCAGAAAGTGCCGCAGTTGCCGCAGACAATGCCAAACTATTGACATTAAAAGGTTGCCGTACCCGATTCAGCACATTCGCAACATCAACATGCGAAACACTGTAACCAACTCTGAGGCCAGCCAAGCCATAAGCTTTCGAAAACGTGCGCGTTACAATCACATTGGGATGCGCCGCTATCCACGTTAGGCCATCGGGATAATCGGCTAAGGTCACGTATTCCGCATATGCCTCATCCAGCACGATCATAATATGCGGTGGCACATCGGCAATAAATGCTTCTAATGCTGCCGTTGACAACCAGGTCCCCGTGGGATTATTCGGGTTAGCAATAAAAATTACACGTGTACGATCATTGATCAGCGCTCGCATTGCATTCAAGTCATGCGCATAACCATCAGCCGCTGCAATTTGGGCACGCGCACCGACCGCTTGCGTGACAATCGGATAAACCGCAAATGCATATTGGCTAAAAATCACCTCATGTTGCGACGCCACAAACGCCCGCACAATCAACTCCAACACATCGTTGGAACCATTCCCCAAAGTCAACTGTTCCGAGGCAACCGCAAGGTGCTGGCTCAGTGCTTGTTTTAACACAAAACCATTACCCTCTGGATATTGGCTAACATCTGGTATAGCGGCTTGCAGCGCTTGCTGAACGCACTCACTCGGCCCTAAAGGGTTTTCATTGGAAGCCAGTTTAACGATATGAGACAAACCCAATTCGCGCTGTAGTTCAGCAATCGGCTTACCCGGTTGATAAGGCGATAAACCTTGCACACCCGGCAGCGCTAACGCAAAAATATCACACCCATCAACACCTAACATGCCATGTCTTTAAAATACCGCTTGTGGATAAGAACCAAGAATTTTCACCATCGACGCAGCTTGCTCCAACGTCGCCATCGCTTCAATCACATGCGCATCATCCTGATGCCCTTCAATATCAATAAAAAAGACATATTCCCAAATGCCTTTTTTCGAGGGTCGAGATTCAATCCGCGTCATATTCACATGATATTTTGCAAACGGCACTAAAATATCGTGCAACGCACCCGGGTGATTGTGTGCAGAGACAATCAAACTGGTTTTACTTTTCTCACTGGGCGCCACCATCTCCTGACCCAAGACCAAGAAACGTGTTGTATTTTCTGCTTGATCCTCAATATTGGTGGCTAAAATCGATAACGTATAAATATCTGCTGCCGCTTTCGAGGCAATGGCTGCTGCATGTGCCTCTGTTTGCGCCATACGTGCAGCTTCACCATTACTGGGAACCGCAACCCGGGCAACACCCGGCAAATTTTGGTCTAACCACTCCCGGCATTGCGCCAAAGACTGTTGATGCGAATAAATCACTTGGATGTCTGCCGTTGACGTCAAATTACTCAACAAATGGTGATGAATACGCAACTCGACTTCGCCGCAAATTTTCAACACCGACGTTAATAATTTATCTGACGTATGATTGATCACCCCTTCTGAAGAATTTTCAATCGGTACCACACCGTACTGCGCCGCAGAAGATTCCACTTCACGAAAAATATCTTCAATGCCCGGCAATGGGACTAATTTGACAGCATGACCAAAGTGTTTGGTCGCCGCTTCTTGTGTGTACGTACCTTCTGGGCCCAAAAAAGCAACCGTCATCGGTTGCTCTAAAGCCAAACAGGCCGACATAATTTCACGGAATAAAACCGCCACGGCGATATCCGATAATGGCCCTTCATTTCGACCTTGCACCCGACGCAAGACATCGGCTTCTCGCTCAGGCCGATAAAACTGTACATCACCCGCTGTATCTCGTTGCTTAATCTCAGCCACGTCTTGTGCTAGCGCTGCACGCTCATTCAACAAGCGGTGTATGGCTTGATCAACCGAATCAATACGTGTTCGTACGGAAGATAAGTCCTGTTCTGACATAGACGTTAATTCACCTTATGATGACAATACCCGGACGGCCAACACACCTTCAATCTCATTAATTGCTGCCGCCGTTGCCGCTGGAATCGGCGCCCCAACATCAATAATGGTATAGGCAACCTCAGCCTTAGATTGGTTGATTAAATCTAAAATATTCAACTTAGCTTCAGCCAATAACGTGGATACCTGGCCGACCATATTCGGCACATTGGCATTCGCCACAGTCATTCGATGGCCTCCATTACGCCGCATGCGCACCCCAGGAAAATTGACTGAATTTTTAATATTACCGTTTTCTAGATAATCTTTAATTTGATCAGCAACCATCACAGCACAATTATCTTCTGCTTCTTTTGTCGATGCGCCTAGGTGTGGTAATGCCACAACATTATTGATATTTTTTAAACGGTTACTGGGAAAATCACAAATATAGGCATGCACTTTACCCTGCGCCAAAGCTTCACATAGCGCCTCTTCGTCAATAATGCCATCACGCGCAAAGTTCAACAACACAACTCCGCTTTTGAGCACATTAGCAAAGCGTGCTTTATTCACCATGTTCCGTGTTTCATCGGTCAGAGGGACATGAAAAGTGACAAAATCCGATTGCACCAAAACATCATCAACACCTGTCGCTTGCACGACATCAGACGATAATTGCCATGCCCTAGAAACCGTCATCGTTGGGTCAAAACCGACGACCTTAAGGCCCAAAGCAATGGCCGCATTGGCCACCCGGACACCAATCGCCCCCAGGCCAATAATACCCAACGTTTTACCCGATAACTCATACCCAACAAATTGCTTTTTACCTTGTTCAACTTGTTGATTTAATGCTTTATCGTCACCTTCCAACTGCCGGGTAAACTCCCACGCCGGGCAAAGGTTTCGAGCCGCCAATAACATACCGGCCAGTACCAATTCCTTCACCGCATTCGCATTTGCACCCGGCGCATTAAACACGGGAACACCTAACCGACTAAACTTCTCTACCGGAATATTGTTCACGCCAGAACCTGCACGCCCTATTGCACGCACACTCTCTGGCACTTCCATATCGTGCATTTTATAAGAACGTAAAATAATGGCATCAGGAGACTGAACTTCAGAGGCAACTTCATACACGCCTCTTGGCAACCGATCCAAACCAGCCACTGAAATGTTATTCAGCGTTTGAATTTTATACATTGACACGTCATCCTTTACGTCGTTCAAAGTCAGCCATATAACTCACTAAGGCATCAACCCCCGCTTCTGGCATAGCATTATAGATACTTGCGCGCATACCACCAACCGAACGATGGCCTTTCAAGGTCAATAAATTTTCGGCTTTCGCACCCGTCAAAAAATCTGCATCTAGCGCACTATCTGCTAACGTAAACGGCACATTCATCCATGAGCGACACGCTTTCTGCACGGGATTATGATAAAAATCCGAACCATCAATCGCACCATACAGCTTACTTGCTTTACGTTCGTTAATTTTCCCAATGGCGGCTAGACCACCTTGCGCTTTAATCCAGGCAAAAACCAATCCACTCAAATACCAGCTATAAGTCGGCGGCGTGTTATACATTGAACCTGCATCACTTTGTATTTGATAGTTTAGCATCGCAGGCACAGTCTCTGCTGCTTGCCCAATTAAGTCCTCACGCACGATCACAACCGTCAAACCTGCTGGCCCAATATTTTTTTGTGCACCCGCATAAATGAGCCCATAACGGCTCACATCAATCGGCCGAGAGAGCATCGTCGACGACATATCCGCGATCAAAGGCACATCGCCCGTTTCTGGCACCCAGTGAAATTCGACACCACCAATCGTTTCATTCGGCGTATAATGCACATACGCCGCATCGTCACTCAACGACCAAGCATCAAATTTAGGAATCTCACAAAATTTCTCGGCTTCTGAGGTGGCTGCAACATTGACAGCACCATAACGTTTCGCTTCTGCAATCGCTTTTTTTGACCACATGCCGGTATTAATATAATCGGCTTTGCCGGTTTTCCCCATCAGGCTTAAAGGCACCATCGCGAACTGACTACTGGCACCGCCCTGTAGAAACAGAACCTTATATTCCTCAGGAATGGCCATTAACTCACGCAAGTCTGCTTCTGCTTGCGCGGCAACCGACATAAACTCTTTGCCTCGGTGGCTCATTTCCATAATTGACATACCCGTGCCATGCCAATCTAACATTTCTGCTTGCGCTTGCTGCAATACCGCCGCTGGCAACATCGCAGGTCCTGCACTAAAATTATAAGCGCTTGCCATTAGTTACTCATCTCCCTCTGTTGTATTCTCGTTTCCTTCCTCTGTTGCACTCTCATTTCCTTCCTCGTCGCCCATCCCACCATCGATGGCTTCAATATATTCAATCCCCACAAGCTTTTCTTTTTTAGTCAAACGAATCAGACGCACACCTTGCGTATTCCGGCTGGTCACAGACACTTCAGAGACACGCGTACGCACCAATGTCCCTTTATCAGTGATCATCATAATGTCATCATCTGATTCAACCAAAACCGCGCCAACCACTTGGCCATTACGTTCACTGGTTTGAATCGAGATAACACCTTGCCCACCCCGGCCATGCACAGGGTATTGATCCATCGTTGTACACTTACCAAATCCATTCTCGGTGGCCGTCAAAACCAAGCCAGCATCAGCAATCAACAGAGAGATAACATAAGCGCCTTCGGGTAAACGAATGCCTCTCACCCCTGCTGCAGCTCGACCCATCGGGCGCACCAAAGACTCTTGAAAACGAATCGATTTGCCTTGATTAGAAAATAGCATAATGTCCTGCATACCATTCGTAATCGACACCCCAACCAATTCATCTCCATCCCTCAAATCCAACGCAATAATGCCATTACTACGCGGCCGTGAGAAAGCGTCTAACGACGTTTTTTTCACGGTGCCAGAGCGAGTCGCTAAAAAGACATATTTATCTGCAGGGAAATCACGCACAGGCAAGACGGCTTGAATCGTTTCCCCTGCCTCCAATGGCAGCAAATTGATGATTGGCGTACCACGAGCCGCCCGACTTCCTTGCTGTAATTCATACACTTTCAACCAATACACTTTACCCGTACTGGAAAAACACAAAATCGTGTCATGCGTACTCGCAATAAACAGCTTATCAATGAAATCTTCTTGTTTAATATTCGTGGCTGATTTGCCCCGACCACCTCGATGCTGCGTCTCATAATCACTCAGCACTTGCCGCTTGGCATAGCCCTGATGCGATAACGTCACCACCACTGCTTCTTCTGTAATCAAATCTTCCAAGGATAAATCTAGATGGTCATTTAAAATAACTGTGCGCCGAGCATCCGCATACTCTTCTCGAACCGCAATTAACTCTTCTGTAATCACGTCCATCAAGCGGTCAGTGTTCATCAAAATTTTCAATAATTCGCCGATTTTTTCTAACAGCTCTTGATACTCACCCAGCACTTTATCTTTTTCTAGGCCGGTCAGTTTCTGTAAGCGCATATCAAGAATGGCTTGTGCCTGTACGGGGGATAAACGATAACCTTCATCCGACAAGCCATATTGCGCCTCTAAATCTTCTGGCCGACTGGCCGCTTCCGCTGCCTCCAACATCGTCGTCACCAGAGAGGCTTCCCAAATTTTACCCAACAAGCGCGTTTTCGCCTCACTCGGATTTGGCGATGTTTTAATAATGGCAATGACTTCATCAATATTCGCCAGAGCAACCGCTTGGCCTTCCAATAGATGGGCTCGCTCTCGCGCTTTTCGTAACTCATAGATCGTACGGCGCGTCACAACCTCACGGCGATGGGTCACAAACGCTTCTAAAATGCGTTTCAAATTCAGGGTATAGGGCTTGCCATTAACAATCGCAACCATGTTAATGCCAAAAACCACTTGCATTTGAGTGTGCTGGTATAAATTATTCAACACGACTTCCGAGACTTCACCACGCTTCAGCTCAATGACCATACGCATGCCATCTTTGTCTGACTCATCCCGCAGCCCAGAAATGCCTTCCATCTTCTTATCTTTGATCAACTCCGCGATTTTTTCTAACAAACGTGCTTTATTCACTTGATAGGGTAGTTCAGAGACAATAATGGCCTCACGCCCATTACTATCATCGGTCTCAACATACGTACGCGCTCGCACGTGGATGCGTCCACGTCCTGTATGGTAGGCATTGTGAATGCCTTGAGCGCCATTGATAAAACCGGCGGTGGGGAAATCAGGGCCGGGTATATGCTCCATCAAGCCTTCAATCGAAAGCTCTGGGTCTTCAATCAAAGCTAAGCAAGCATTAATGACTTCAGAGATATTATGCGGCGGTATATTCGTGGCCATACCCACAGCAATACCCGAGGAACCATTCGTGAGTAGATTCGGAATTCGCGTTGGCATCACCACAGGTTCCGATTCTGAACCATCGTAATTTTCTGCAAAATCCACAGTTTCTTTATCAAGATCTTGTAAAATGGTGTGTGCAATTTTAGCCATTCGCACTTCGGTATATCGCATTGCCGCAGGTGAATCACCATCTACCGAGCCAAAATTACCTTGCCCATCAATCGTCATATAACGCATAGAAAATGGCTGCGCCATGCGCACAATCGTATCATATACAGCGGTATCGCCATGCGGATGGTATTTACCAATCACATCACCCACCACACGCGCAGATTTTTTATACGGTTTGTTCCAATCATTTTTGAGCTCACTCATCGCGTATAATACACGCCGATGAACCGGCTTTAAGCCATCTCGCACATCCGGTAGGGCTCGACCAATAATGACACTCATCGCATAGGATAAATACGACTCTTTCATCTCGTCTTCCAGATTAACTGGAAGGACTTCTTTTGCAAATTCAGCCATTGGAATTTCTAGGGTCTACTAATCATGGTGGAAAAAAGGCATTAAGACTTGATGAAGAACATCTCTGACCTGGTTTTTATTGCTTGACTGCTCAGAAACATAGAGCATCAACGAGCGGGATTCTAACACAATTTTGAAGCATACAACAGGCTCCTAGGACTTCGAGCGACGGCGCTTTTTTTTCCGTTTCGGCTTCAATTTTTGTACCTTGTCTGCTAACTCAAAGTCGATCTTTTTTTCATCCAAATTCACTCGAACAACTTTCACTTTCAAACTGTCTGACAACTGATAGACCTTGCCCGTTTTTTCTCCACGCAAACGATGCCCGGCGGGTTCAAATCGATAATAATCATGATCCAGAGCGGTAATATGCACCAAACCTTCCACATAGATATCTTTCAGCTCAACAAAAATACCAAAGTTCGTCACCCCCATAATGGTGCCCTCGTACACGTCTCCCAATTTGTCCTGCATATATTCACATTTCAACCAATCCGTCACATCTCTGGTCGCTTCATCGGCTCGGCGCTCTGCCATTGAGCATGTCTCCCCGAGTGTCACCAAATCATTCCAACCATAGCGGAAATTTTTGTCATTGCCACCGGTTAAAACATGACACAACGCTCTATGCACCATTAAATCGGGATAACGCCGAATCGGCGAGGTAAAATGCGCATAAAAATCATGTGACAAACCAAAATGGCCAATATTCTCAGGGCTATAAGCAGCCTGCGCTAAGGATCGCAACAACACGGTTTGAATCAAATTAAAATCTTGTCGATGACGAATGGTTTGAATCAGCACTGCATAGGTTTTTGGCTCAATCTTCGCGTGCTCTGGGACAGCCACACCAAACTCAGCTAAAAAGGCCCGGACATCATTCACTTTTTCTTCTGTTGGGCCATTATGAACCCGGTATAAGGTGGGTAATTTTTTCCTTGCCAACCAACGTGCTGCCGCCACATTCGCCGCAATCATACATTCTTCAATCAGACGATGCGCATCATTTCGCTGCGTCGGCTGAATCGCTTCAATTTTTTTATCTTGCCCGAACAGAATCCGCGTTTCCACCGTTTCAAAATCAATCGCACCTCGCGCTTCGCGTGCAACCAATAACACATCAAAAACTGCTTTTAATGCAGTCAAATGCGGAAAAAACCATTGATATTGCTTTTTTAACGCCGCCGACGGCTGTTGCCCCATCATCTCAGCAACAACGGTATAAGTGAGCCGAGCCGCCGAACGGATCGTTGCCCGCAGAAATTTAGAACGTAAAATTTTCCCTTGGCGATCAATGTACATATCACAGACCATGACCAAGCGATCAACCCCAGGATTTAAAGAGCACAGCCCATTCGATAATGATTCGGGTAACATTGACACCACGCGATTTGGAAAATAAACCGATGTCCCCCGCTTCACGGCTTCTTTATCCAATGCAGAATTGGGCGTCACGTAATAAGACACATCCGCAATGGCCACCAACAAGCGCCACCCCTTTGGTTTTTCCTCACAATACACCGCATCATCAAAATCCCGAGCATCTTCTCCATCAATCGTCACGAATGGCAAATGTCGTAAATCATCCCTCGTAGCTGTCACCGACTCCGGCACAGAATCGCCAAACGCCGCAGACTCTGACAACACCGCTTCAGGCCAAACATAGGGAATATCATGTGCACGCAACGCAACGTCGACTTCCATGCCTGGCGCCATATGGTGCCCTAACACTTCTACAATTTTGCCGATAGGTCGTGAACGTTTGGTTGGCTGCTCAATCAGTTCTAACATCACGATTTGGCCATTTTCAGCCTGGCCGCTATGCTCATGCGGGATAATGATATCTTGGTGCATCCGTTTATTATCCGGCACCACAAAACCAACACTGTCCTCACGATAATAACGCCCAACCACTTGCTGTGTATTCCGCACCAGCACCTCGATCAAAGTGGCTTCTTTACGCCCTTTACGATCAACGCCACTAATGCGAACCAAAGCACGATCATCATGCAATAAAGCGCGCATTTGACGTGGCGACAAAAATAAATCTTCTTCCCCTTCATCTGGCTTTAAAAACCCAAAACCATCTGGATGACCAATGACACGGCCAGGAATCAAATCTTTTTTATCCACCACGCACAAACCATCACGACGGTTCCGAAACAATTGCCCATCTCGAACCATGGCATTCACACGACGACGTAACGCCTCTTTTTGCTCAGGAGACTCTATTTTTAGTAGACCGACCAAATCCGACGCCAAAATGGGCACACCATGCCCAGATAAAAATTCAAGAATATACTCACGAGAAAAAATAGGATTTTCATATTTTGTTTTTTCCCGCTCATAATAAGCGTCTTGCTGTACACGTTTGTTCTTTTTTGTCATTAAGACCACTTCAATCCAAAATACACTTATTTTAAGGGTTTGACATCACCGCCAAGTCACAGTAAAGTGCTCGGCTCTTACCCTGCCGGGGTGGCGGAATTGGTAGACGCGCTAGTTTCAGGTATTAGTGGGGGCAACCCCGTGGAGGTTCAAGTCCTCTCCTCGGCACCATTCTAAGCATGAACAAAACACGCCATTCTATTCAAAGACTAATTTAAAAACTTCATATTAACAAGAAAAGCGACCCACCAATAGAAGGAATGGCGGGAGAGAGACCGCTAGAAACAGAACTATCGCCAAACTATCCTGCAAAAGGGTCATTCAGCACAATCGTTTCTTCTCGATCTGGCCCTGTCGATACAATGGCAACGGGCACGCCGGTTAATTCAGTAATCTTATCAAGATAAGCCTTAGCATTACCCGGCAAAGCTTCATACGACGTTAAACCAACGGTTGACTCAGACCAACCAGGCATTTCCATGTAGACCGGCTGACACTGCTCAATCGCATCGGCACCAATGGGCGGCACATCCACTGACTGACCTTGGTAAGCATACGCTGTGCATATTTTTAAGGTTTCCAAACCATCCAAAACATCCAGCTTGGTCATACAGATACCCGTCACACTATTAATATCAAATGACCGCTTTAAAGCCACAATATCTAGCCATCCACACCGACGTTCACGCCCTGTTGTCGCACCAAACTCATGCCCTTTCTCCCCCAGATGCTGACCAACATCATCAAACAGCTCGGTGGTAAAAGGACCCGCCCCAACACGCGTTGTATATGCTTTGGTAATTCCCAATACATAGTCCAAATGCCTCGGCCCAACACCACTACCACTGGCAGCCCCTCCCGCTGTCGTGGTTGAAGACGTCACATAAGGATAAGTACCATGATCAATATCTAACAATGCACCTTGCGCGCCTTCAAACAATATCGACTGCCCTTTAGCACGATATTGATGCAACAGATGTGGAATATCCGCAACCATCGGCGCCAATACCTCAGCCATGGCCAACGTTTCATCTAAAACTTTCTGCTCATCTACTGGATCAACTTTAAAATACTGCTGCAATGCAAAGTTGTGGTACTCCATCACCACGGCCAAGCGCTGTTTAAAATGTGCTTCATCAAAAATTTCGCCCAAGCGAATACCACGACGAGACACTTTATCTTCATACGCAGGGCCAATACCACGCCCCGTTGTGCCTATCGCTTTTTTACCTCGGGCCAACTCACGCGCCTGATCCAACGCAACATGATAAGGCAGAATCAAAGGACATGCTGCACTGATCTTTAAACGCGACTTAGCAGGCACACCCGCCTGCTCCAACTCACCCAACTCTTTGAGTAAAGCATCTGGCGCCAAAACCACGCCATTGCCAATCAGACACATGACATCATCGCGCAAAATACCTGAGGGTATGAGATGCAGCACTGTTTTTTTACCGCCGATCACTAAGGTATGGCCAGCATTATGCCCGCCCTGGAAACGCACCACCGCTTTCGCCTGATGCGTCAACAAATCAACTATTTTACCTTTCCCTTCATCACCCCATTGGGTACCGATGACGACTACATTCTTACTCATAAATTTTATGCTCGTTGTTCATTATCCATAACGCGCACGACCACCCATTGATCGTTTTTATACTGGATAAAGCGGTCACAGCCCAATGGCTTAACGACCTCAGCAGCTGCGACCTCATCCCCGAGAATGACGCGCTCACCCTGCTGACGCAACGCCACAACCATATCACTCAGACGGTTATCCTGACTTTCTTGCACATAAATCGCAGGCGTCAACTCAGGCAAATGATAGTGCCCGAGTGCAACCAATGTTTTTAAATCTGTACTGAAACCTGTCGCAGGACGTGACCGGCCAAAAATTTTACCAATATCATCATAACGGCCACCACGCGCAATCTCTTGCCCGTGCTCTGGCACAAATGCCGCGAACACAACCCCTGTATGGTATTCATACCCCCGGAGTTCGGCCAAATCAAAATATAACGATAAATCAGGCATGCGCTGCTTCAAACGTTCAGCCATCATTTTCAAATGCTGTATGGCACCACAGATATCTTCGCCTAAGCCCACAAACATCGCCTCAGCCTTAGACAGCACGGACTCATCCCCATTGAGATTAGCCAATGCTTGGAACCACCCCGCCTGTATTTTGCTTAACCCAAAGGCTTCAACCAACACAGCGATATCTAGTGTCGATTTTCGCTGCAGCGCATCATACAACTGCTGCTCTTGATCCGCTGCAAGCCCAGCTTTTACCGCCAACCCCCGAAATACACCAACATGCCCCAAATCAATATGTGGTTGCTCTATCCCTGCCATCGCTAACGTCTTTAACATCAACGCTAACACTTCGATATCACTATCAACGCCCTGTCGGCCGTAAAGCTCTATACCAAGCTGCAATAAGCTTCGAGCCCCCCCAAGACCATCGGGTTTCGTGTGCAACACGGTGCCCATATAACATAACCGAACCGGCCCATCCTTCCCCAGTGCATGCGCATCCATACGCGCAACTTGCGGGGTCATGTCAGCCCGAATACCCACCATTTGCCCACTTAAAGGATCAACCAATTTGAATGTTTTTTGATCTAAACCCTGACCACTACCAGACAACAAAGAAGGCAAATAATCCAAGAATGGCGGAATGACTAAGTCATAACCCCAAACATGGTATAAATCCAACAACGCACGACGCAATCCTTCAACGATACGCGCTTGCGCAGGTAAAATACCATCAATACCCTCTGGCTGAATCCAATGCGTACCATTCACCATAGCTAATTGACCCAATATAACAATGCAACACCAATCAGCATAGTCAATAGCCCCGCCATACGAATCGCATTATCATCCAGGGCCATCATTCTTTCGAGCGTTTCCCGAAGTTTCGCGGGGCTGGCAAAAGGTAAAATACCCTCAAGCACCAACATCAAAGAAAGCGCAACCAAGAAATCATGCCACATAGTCAGCGCCTACGATCACTCAGGCGCCCGCCCTTTCTTATTAAAGTACTTAAAGAATTCCGAATCAGGCTGCAATACAATCATATCGCTTTTCTGACTAAAGACTTTCTTATAAGCATTCAAACTACGATAAAGCGCGTAAAACTCTTGATTTTTCCCAAACGCTTGCGCATAAGTATCCGCAGCCAGTGCATCCCCTTCACCCCGAATAATTTCAGCATCTCGATAAGCTTTGGCCAAAATCACCGTCCGATCTCGATCCGCCTTCGCCTGAATTTTCTCCGCCTCCTCAGAACCTTGGGCTCTCAACTCTTTCGCAATACGCTCACGTTCTGCGCGCATTCTAGAGTAAACAGATTCATTAATTTGCGGTGGAAAATCCACGCGCTTCAAGCGAATATCAACAATCTCAATCCCCAGCAAATCTTCAATATTCTGTAATGACTCTCTTTCGACAACTTCTTCTGAGACAACCGGCGTTGCCGCAGCAGGTTCAGTTGAAGTTGCTTGATCCAGATCAATCACAGGTTTGACTGCAGGATTACGCATCATACCTTCTTTAATCAAGCCCATCAGCTCGTCTCGATGCTCCGACACAACCTGATGAATGGTACGCTTACTAAATTCGCTCCGCATTTGGTCTTTCACAATTTGATCCAAACGCGATTCAGCAATTGCATTTTCACCCAATACAGCCGTATAGAAGGTTTTGAGGTTTTTGATCCGCCAGACAACAAAAGAGTCCACCACCAAATTCTTTTTCTCTGAGGTTAAGAATAATTGTGGCGCCGCATCTAATGTCTGTATTCTAGCATCATATTTTTTTACATTATTAATAAATGGAATCTTGAAGTGAATGCCTGGCTCAAAATCCGTATCTGTAATTTCCCCGAATTTAAACAGAATGGCTTTTTCATATTCCTGTACAAAAAAAATGGAAGAAGAGAAAACCAGCAAGCCAATAATCCCAATAAAAATACCGAAGCTCTTACCCATTATTGAAACCCTCGAATCCGCGTTCTTCTTGATGACGTACGCGATTCCTGCTGCGTGACTGGCCGATTATGCTCCACCACACCTTGCGGTGCTTGAGTGGGTAGCGCTGCCGGCTGTTGCACTTGCGTTGCCGCATTCGATACCATTTTATCTAACGGTAAGTACATCAGGCTGTTACCACTGTCCACATCAATCAACACTTTTGAGCTATTACTCAAGACGGATTCCATGCTATCCAAATACAGCCTTTCTCGCGTGATTTCAGGGGCTTTTTCAAATTCAACCAGGATTTTCAGAAAACGATCACTTTCACCTTTTGATTCAGCAATGGTTTTTGCTTTATAACCAATCGCCTCTTCCACCTGCCGTGCAGCCAAACCATTGGCTCTGGGCAAAATGTCTTTCTGGTAAGCTTCTGCATGATTAATCAGGCGCTCTCGATCCTCCTGTGCTTTGACTGCATCGGTAAATGCATGCTGCACTTGCTCTGGTGGCTGCGCATCTTGCATCGTCACTTGTACAACATCCAAACCAGCATGGTAAGAGTTCAATGTTTTCTGCAAAATATCTTGTGCATCAGAAGCGACTTTAGCCCGCCCCTCTTTCAAAATATAATCCATCCGACTTTGCCCCACAACATGACGGATGGCGCTTTCTGTTGCTTGTTTCAGCACACCGTTGGGATCAACAACATTAAACAAATAGTCTCTGGGATTATTGATTTTGTATTGCACAGCCAATCGAATATCGATGATATTTTCATCTTCCGTCAGCATATTCGCTTCTTTGGGAATGCTGGTATTATCAGAACGCCCGGAAGAACGATAACCAATCTCGGTAGAATGAATTTTTTGAATATCGACTAATTGGACTTTCTGGAATGGAACAGCCAACCATTGTAGGCCTGATTTCGTAAGACCAGAATAGGCACCAAACGTGGTGACAACACCATTCTTACCTTCCTCAACCGTATAAAACCCAACCGCCCCCCAAATCACCAATACCACAATAATGACAATATGGATGAGTCCTTTTGGCAACTGCACACCACCGCCACTGCCGTTGCTTTTCTTGCCTCCAAATAAACCGCCAAACTTCTCTTGCATTTTTTTGACGACTTCATCTATATCTGGTGGTCCTTTATCATTTTTGCCACCACCCCATGGATCGCGGTCTCCGCCACCCCCCGGCTCATTCCAGGCCATGAAACACTCCATTGTTATTGTTGATTGGAAATACCTTGAATTCTATTCGACCCGCATTCTAGGTGGGTTAACATCAATTAGCAACATTAAAATTTGTCCGTAACTGCACCTTCTGAAGCACTACAAACCGTTTTCGCGTATTTCGCTAACACACCACGTCGCGCTTTCGGCGGTGGTGCCTGCCATGCATCCAAACGCGCTTGGATCACTTCATCAGGCAAATCAAGATTCAGTACTCTCTGCTCAGCATCGATGGTAATCGCATCACCCTCTTGCAGAATCGCAATCGGCCCACCCACTTGCGCTTCTGGTGTCACATGTCCCACCACAAAACCATGGCTTCCGCCAGAGAATCGCCCATCCGTAATCAAAGCCACCTCTTTGCCTAACCCTTTCCCCATAATCGCCGATGTTGGGCTTAACATTTCCCGCATACCTGGGCCGCCTTGTGGCCCTTCATAACGAATCACAACCACATCACCTTTCACGACCGTACCGTTCAATATGGATTCCAACGCTTGTTCTTCTGAAGCAAATGTGCGCGCTCGCCCCTTAAAACATAAGCCTTCTTTACCCGTAATTTTGGCCACCGCCCCTGTTGGCGCAAGATTGCCATATAGCACAACCAAATGACTGTCTGGCTTGATGGGGTCGTCTAAGCTGCGAATAATCGTTTGACCCGCAGGATAAGGTGCGACATCCGCCAAGTTATCCGCCAGAGTACGGCCGGTCACCGTCATACAATCGCCATGTAACAAACCCGCTTCTAACAGCAACTTCATTAGCGGCCGAATCCCTCCAATTTCAATCAGTTCAGACATCAGGTAACGGCCACTGGGTTTTACATCCGCCAATACCGGTACACGGCGACCAATACGCGTAAAATCATCCAGCTCAAGCTCAACACCTGCGGTATGCGCAATGGCCAACAAATGTAAAACCGCATTGGTCGAGCCCCCAATCGCAATCACCACCGTAATCGCATTTTCAAACGCTTTTTTGGATAAAATATCGGAAGGTTTAATGTCTTGTCGAAGCAGTTCAAGCACAGCCGCACCCGCTCGAACACAGTCATTTTCCTTTTCTGCTGAAATGGCATCTTGCGCCGAACTATTGGGCAAACTCAGACCCAAGGCTTCAATCGCAGAGGCCATTGTGTTTGCGGTATACATCCCCCCGCAAGACCCTGGGCCCGGAATCGCGGTCTTTTCAACTTCCAGCAATTCATCATCCGATAGGCCGCCTGCCGAATGGCGACCCACGGCTTCAAATACAGAGACGATATCACGCCGCTGCACGCCGGGCTTTATGGTGCCACCATACACAAAAATGGCTGGGCGATTCAGCCGCGCCATGGCCATGACACAACCCGGCATGTTTTTATCACACCCACCAATCGCCACAAAACCATCGAACCCCTGAGCACCGACCACGGTTTCAATAGAATCTGCAATGACTTCACGCGAGACCAATGAATAACGCATACCCGGCGTCCCCATCGAGATCCCATCCGAGACTGTAATGGTATTAAACACCACACTTTTGCCACCAGCGTCATTCGCCCCTTTCGCAGCATCCTCCGCCAGTTTATTGATATGCATATTACAAGGCGTCACCATACTCCAGGTGGAGGCAATACCGATTTGGGGGCGCTTAAAGTCGGCATCCTCAAAACCAACAGCTCGCAACATCGCACGGCTAGGTGCTTGTTTAACGCCGTCAACGACGATAGAAGAGAAATGACGTTGATTATGATCTGACACAGAAGATCCTTTTGCTGTAGAGTCAATGAAAACGCTGATTCTATAAGGATCTAATTAGAAAGCAAGCAGATATTTTACCCGCATGAATAACCGTTACAAAACGGCTTTATCTAGGGTGTACAGGCAGCGCCAACCCCACCACCCTCATCACTCAGCGAGACCAGAGGCTGGTCTTCCAAAGCGCCTTCTTCATCCTCTTGTGCTTGATTCACAAGCGCGTCCTCTTCCTCCTTTTCCTCCTTTTCTCCCTCTAGCTCAGACCCTGACTCTGGCTCTGAGTCATTTGCTTCCGCATTATCTTCTGCATCAGCATCTGGCGCTAATACCTCTTCTATTAATTTTTGCTTAAAACCTTGCTTGAAATCTTGCTTTTTATTAACAAAATCAAATGTATCGTCATTCAACACCTGGTCAACAATAGCACTCAGTTCTTGCGCCAACACCTCATCAAGCACCAGCGTTTGCGTATTAATCGGCGCCACACTGGTCACACCATTCACAATAACTTGACGCCCTTGTAATTGAATATTCTGCGCGATCAACACGGTTCCAGCATCCGCCACAAAATCACCCAGTACGTTTTCATCCAAATCTGCGGTTAACACCAAAGCGCCTCCAGCCTTAATTATCGCGCCATTCGTCACGGTAATATCGTTCGTCGCCAAAAAAGCCGCGTTCCCACTCGCGGTGATGTTATTGCGAATCACAATATCAACCGGATCAACAAATATATTTAATCCCGGTTTCGCATCCGCCACCAAATTCCCCAGCACCGCCGTCCCTTGTGCCAATACAACAATCGCAACATTGCCGCCCGCTTCATTCCCCGCCGCATTCAACTCACCGGTCGCAAAAAACTCGTTTTGCCTCGCCTCTAGAGACGACAATGCCACGTTTTTCCCAATGACCAAGATACCTTCCTGGCTCGTAATTTGGCCACTGGGTTGCGTGATATTGCCGTTCTTGGCGTCAAAAATATTGCTTTCGCTAAACATATTGACATTCAAAACAATATCGCCGGATATAGCCCTAAGATCAATCGCGCGCCCCACAGTTAAGGCACCACGCAACGCAATGTTATTCCCGGCCGTGACATTAATTTCAGTCTGTGGAATCGCGGAGGTAAATACGCCATCAAACACAAAATTTCTACCGGCATTAAAGAGTATATCTAAAAACGCCACATCCCCTTTAACCTCCGTATCACCGATCAACACCACATCTCGCCCAGCAACAAAACCCCCAGCCGCTTGCCCCTGTACCGCATCAGCACGAATCACCAAGCCCCCACTGACGCGAAAATCTCGACCAATGAGCTGATCAATAAATACATTCGTCCCATCACCATTGAAACCTGCATTAATAATCGTGTCCCGTCCAGACAACATATTCACGAAGGCCTCTCCCCGCGTCAGATCAACCTTGCCATTCAGCACAATATCTTGCTGCGCATCAAGCGTCAGCGTCGAAAACCCTTGACGGCCATCCGCTTGGAGGATCAAGTCTGCATTCACCGCAATATTACGACCCGCATCAATGCTGAGTGCCGCACCTTGCCCAATATTCAAGTCAGAATTAAAGGTCACATCACGCACCGTATTCAACACAGCGTTGTCAGCGATATTGACCCCAAATGTGGCTGGCCCACCAAAGATGATATCCCCCGCATTCACCACATTATTGCCAAAAAAATTAACTCGCTCTGTCGCCACCATTCTGGCCAACCCGGTGACATCGATGCTGGCATCAAAAAAACTCACATCTTTAGCAGAAGTAAATGGAAACCCCACTAACGCCTGACCCAGCGCAATATTACGCCCGGCATACGCACCTCCGAGCGAAAGAGACTGACCCAATAAAGTAATATTCCCCCCATTGGCATTAATCCCATCAATATCAATAACCCCACTGCCTTGAAGAGTCGCGTCTGGAGACAGTGCTTGTAAAAACACGTCCGCACCATTGGTGCTGAGCGCAGCACCATTAAAAAAAATGCTGCCACCCGCCTGAAATTTAACCGACTCCCCTGAACCCAAAAGACTAAAATCCAAGCTACCATCGGCCAGCCCATCCACAGCAATATCATTTTCAGCCTGCAAGATGACATTGCTACTCAACGCTTCCAGAATATCCGCAGAAATGGTGACAAAACCGCCGCTAACATCCGCAAACAAACACGACTGATCCGCCGCCACACCACAGTCATCAATACCCGGTGAACCCGAGATAAAAATATCATCGGGATCCAATAATAAAGACCCTGATTCGGCAAAGGTTGATTGCGTATCCACAAACCCCGTGAAACGCAATGTATGTTTACCGGACACCTCAACAAAACCACCATCCCCATGCTCACCAGTGGCACTAATATGGCCGGCAAAACGCATCACATCATCAGCCCAAAAAATGACCTGACCACCCGCCCCAATATGCCCATCCGCTTGGATTTTCGCCCCCGATAATACGCTGGTATGAGACGCAAGCTGCAACGCACCCTGGCCTTGAAAGTCCCCACCAACATTGATTTGGCCCCCGTTGTTACCACTGGCATTAATCACCGCACTGCCCATGACACCCACACGATCCCCCAAAATACGAACGCGCCCACCATCGGCTTGTTCGCCAGAGACATCAATGATCCCGCTATGAATCACATCCCCGCCCTGCGCCACCAGAAAAACCTCGCCCGCATGATCCACAATGCTATTGGCTTGCACCAACCCCTCGTTTTTCACCACGGTGGATAACAACGTTTGCGAAACTTTGGCGGTCATCAGTACTCGCCCACCCTCCGCAATAATATCGCCTTGGTTACGCACTGCGGCCAGGTCAGACAAAGTCGCCGCATCAACCGCAAACTGTATCAAACCATCCCCTTGCAAATCCAAGCTGACTTGATCCCCTGAAGCCAAAACGACGGCACCTAACTGTGCCAGTAATACGCCCTCATTCTCCACCTGATCACCCAGCAAAACAATATAACCACCCTCAGTGGTTTGAATATTGCCTGCATTCATAATTTGCCCGGTACTGTCCGGTGTTTGGGTGAAACGATACTGACCGGCCAGAAAATCCGCGTCCGTTATGTGTAAAGTACTGGCGACCAATCCAGCAACATCCACGTGCGCATTCGGGCCAAAAAACACCCCCCGAGGGTTGAGCAAAAACACCTGCCCATTCGCCGATAATTGCCCCAAAATTTGGCTGGGATTCGAGCCCACAATACGATTCAATGCGATTGAGGACTGGTTTGGCTGAACAAACGTCACGGATTCATGCGCTTGAATGGAAAAATCTGACCAGTGTAAAATGGCTTTATCACTGCTTTGAGTGATCACCGTGGTATTGGTACCATTGACAATCGATGCCGTACCGGCTAGCACTTGCCCCCCTTTCGGGTTTGCCTGCACCGCTCCGGCATACAGACAGCTCAACAGAGTGAGGGCAAAGGTGGATTGAATAAGGTATCGTCTATACATACTTCCGCTTCCGCATTACTAACAGACAAAATTAGGCCGATTTACACCATTAAAAGGATAGCCGATTTTCCAAAGCCCGTGACCGGTGATAACATCAGCGCTCTAACCGCTCGGAGGTGCCAGTGAAAAAATTTCTGTTCTTAATCTTAAGTGTTTTAACCTTTGGCACCTGCTCACTGCTGTTAGTCAATGCCTCCGATGAAACACTCAACCCGGCCATTCTCCCGCTCTTAACCTGGGACACCCAACCGATTGATAACAACGCCTACCCCTTGCTATTAGGCTTCTCTGCGGCTGCAAACCAAGCCCCCCTAGAGTTTGCCCAACAACGACTCCAAGCGTACAGCGCACAAGCAACAGACCCACAAGACTATCGATCAACCGTACGAGATAACGAACATCTTTTGTGCAATGGCGCGGATAAGCCTCAGTGCTTTGAAAACTACCTCACACAACAAGATCAGATAAACCAATTACTCACTGAGAATACCTTGTGGTTACACCGTTATCGACGCTTGATCCAATACACGCATTACCGAAACACGTTAAAACCCACGTTATCCAGCCCCATACCGGCGTTTTCTGCGGTGCTCCAAAGCCAAAAACTACTCTTGGCCCAAATCGCGTTAAACCCCATTGACATGGCCCCGGTCTTACACCAAGACATCACGTTCTGGCGCAACATACTCCGCCAAAAAACCCATTTGATTACCAAGATGGTGGCCGTCAACGCAACCGCTTCAGGCTATCGCCTCTTACACCACCTCTTACGTCAACAGCCCGAACAACTGAGCCTCTTCCATAGCATCCTACTGCCTCTAAATACAGCAGAAAAAAGCCTGAGCGCTAGCTTAAACAGTGAATTTCAACTGATGGCTAACGGCCTGTTAGCGTTAAAAAAACAGCTTTCCAATGCGGGCCCAAGCAACGGCTTTGACGCACTGATACAATCACCTGTCGGTTTGTATTTTTACCAAAAAAACGCAACGGTCAACCAACTGTACCAATACCATGTGCGCATTCAAGCGGCTGCGGAAAAAGACCACGCCGCACTTGAGCAGGCTTACCACACACTCTCTATTGAGCTAAAAAATGTGCTCAATCAGTGGTCAATCCTCTACAACCCCGTCGGCAAAATACTCATTTCGATTGCAACCCCCAACATGAGCAAATCACGGCAAAAAATCGACGCATTAGATGCCTTAGTCCAGCAAACACCCACCGTGCAACAATAGACCGTCTGTCTGAAATCATTGAACGCATGATTTATGCCTTATATACTGGCCCAACATTTTCACCAAGGGCACACACGGATGGGTATTCAGGTCAGTAACGTTGAACAACTTCACCAGCACCTTATGCAACTGGGTCAAACCCGTTTAAGCCCTGCCATGCCCGACATTGAAACCGACTGGGAGCACGACCAACAACGCACGCTGGCACTGAGCCGACATGAAATTCAATTTCTTGAGGCAGAGCGACGCAACATCACACAACAGGCCAGCCAAGTACCCACAGAGACCCGCGCATTTATGGCCTGGTTCGAAGCGCTACAAACACAAGGGCCAGGGCAACATGACCCGCTCTTTCCTTGGCTTGCACACACAGCCACTCTCGACCAAATGCGCTGGTTCATTCATCAAGAAGTGGCCGGTGAAGCGGGTTTTGAAGACCTTGTGGCATTAACACAGTTACGCATGCCAGTGACCGCAAAATTAGAAATGGCGCGTAATTATTGGGATGAGATGGGCCGTGGTTCTGCACGCGGCATGCATGGCCCAATGCTGGAGGATGTTGCCACAACATTGAACATCGACCCACACGCCAAAATGACCTGGGAGGCCATGGCTTTGGGCAACCTGATGCTTGGACTGGCTTACAATCGCCGTTACGCTTACCACGCCGTTGGTGCCTTAGGGGCCATTGAGTTAACCGCCCCAACACGCGCCACCCTTGTCGCAACAGGACTCAAACGATTACAAACCGCCAAGCAAGGTCACCTGTATTTTTCGTTGCATGCTTCCGTCGATGTGCGGCACGCAAAGGATTGGAATCGAGAAGTCATCGCCAGCCTGATCGAACAAAACCCAGCGGTTGCGCGCTGTATCGCAGAGGGTGCACTCATGCGCTTGCAAGCGGGTGCGCGCTGCTTTACCCGCTATCGTGCTGAATTTAATTTGGCGTAACAACCCGCCCAATCAACAACGTACCACCAACCCCACCACCGCAAGTCGATCAACCTGAACATACACAGGCCGCGCCAGTTCCTCGCCGAACACATCCGGGTCGATTTCCTCATACACGACCTCATGCCCTTGCAGCAGTGGCTGTATTGCTTGCCAAAAGGTATCTACTCCATCCACGATGGCGCTCGCGGTATATAGCACCAATTGACCACCCGGGGCCAAACGCGCCAAACTCTCACGCACGATGCGCACAGACAAAGCGGCCCCCCATAAATCACCCCCATGGCGGTATGCACGCTCCGCCTCATCCACCATATACGGTGGGTTAGAGATCACCAGATCAAACGAACCTTGCACAGCCGTAAGCACATCGCTAAAAACGCATTCAACCCGCTCCGCAATGCCTAACATTTCCGCATTCATACGCGCATAACGCAAAGCCTGTGGGTTAATATCCGCCAGGCAAATATGCGCAACACGATCCTGCAAGCACAAACCGCCAGCGCCACTCCCGCAACCAATATCCACCACACGTTCAGCGGCCACAACGTGCTGCCGTAACCAGCGGGCATAACGATACGTATCGGGGCCAAAAAAAACCGCCTCTTGAGCCAACGTTGGGAACCCAGAATGGACATAAATCGCATCATACAGCGTCGCAAAACGGACTTGGCTGACATACGCTGCATGTGCCGCACAGATAACATCGCTTTGACGCAATGCCGCCAACATCGCTGGTGACAGCAGCGCTTCAGAAAATGGCCGATTCCAACCAAAAACATCACGCAACCCTGCCGCTGGCACATTCCGAGCCAATACACGGCGATGTGATTCTGGTGTAATCGCGGTAAAAACATACCCCAAGGCTTTCAGCTCAAGCCCAACCTCGACTAATGCGTGTTTTTCTAGCACGGAAACCTTCTAATATCCTATTGAGACGGGAACTTAATCACATTATTGCCGGGTGCTTTACCCTATATTCAAACAAGCCGTTAACCATTATCCCGAGGAATTCACACACATAATGAACAAACTTAACATCTTGTATCGCACACGGGTGCAGCGCGGAGAGATTGTTTACACCGTTAAACCGAACAGCACGGGTCGCTGGGTTTTAGGCCAAGCGAAAGCGGCATCCGTGGTGAAATTTAATGGTAACTTGGTGATTTATCATGATGAGATTCGCGGTTATCAAATCGCGAACATTAACCAATTTAGCAATGGCCAATTAACCCTTCAACCCGAGATAAAGCCCTAGAGCACCCTCAAGGGTGCCCTACGACAGATCTCTACAGGTTATTTTTTAGATGCAGCGTTGCGCTCTTCAACTTCCTTAATCACAGCCTCTGCCACATTGCTAGGGCACGGTGAATAGTGCGAAAATTCCATTGAGAACTGACCACGGCCAGAGGTCATCGTACGTAAATCACCAATGTAACCGAACATTTCACTTAAAGGCACATCCGATTTAATCCGCACACCAATGGGCGCGGCTTCTTGCGATTTAATCATGCCACGGCGACGATTCAAATCCCCAATCACATCACCCACATAATCATCCGACGTGAACACATCTACTTTCATGATCGGTTCAATCAGTTGAGGACCCGCTTTGCGTATGGATTGGCGATAAGCACCTCTGGCTGCAATTTCAAAAGCAACCGCAGAAGAATCAACCGCGTGATAAGCCCCATCCGTCAACGTCACTTTAACGTCAAGGCATGGGAAACCAGCCAACACACCCACATCCATACTTCTGGCAAAGCCTTTTTCAACTGCCGGCCAAAACTCTCTGGGCACATTCCCCCCAGTCACTTTTGATTCAAATTGGAAACCACTGCCCACTTCACCAGGCTCAACAATATAGTCAATTTTACCAAACTGCCCGGAACCACCTGATTGTTTTTTATGCGTGTACGTATCTTCGAGCCGCTGTGTAATCGTTTCACGATAAGCCACTTGCGGTTTACCTTGAACCACCTCAACACCATGCGTACGTTTGAGGATGTCAATTTTGATGTCTAAATGCAGTTCCCCCATGCCTTTCAGAATGGTTTCACCGCTGTCTTCATCGGTTTCCACGACAAAAGAAGGATCTTCTTTCATCATTTTGCTCAGCGCAATGCCCATTTTTTCTGCCGCGCCCTTATCTTTGGGTGCCACAGCAAGAGAAATCACAGGATCAGGAAACACCATTGGCTCTAGCGTGGCTGGGTTTTTCACATCACATAACGTGTGACCTGTTTGCACGTTTTTCATCCCCACCACGGCAACGATATCACCCGCTTGCGCCGAATCTAACTCTTCCCGTGAATCCGCGTGCATTTCCACAATCCGACCAATCCGCTCCGTTTTACCGGTGAAGGTATTCAACACGGTCGTGCCTTTTTCTAATTTGCCAGAATAAACACGGATAAAGGTTAACGCGCCAAAACGATCATCCATAATTTTAAAGGCCAAAGCACGTAACGGTCTCTCTATATCAACAATCGCAAATTTACCCGTTTCATTCCCTTCTAAATCCACCTCTGGCTGAGGTTTGACTTCCGTGGGGCTTGGCAAATAATCCACAACCGCATTCAGAACCAACTGAATGCCTTTATTTTTAAACGCAGAACCGCAATACGTGGGGAAAAAATCTAACGCAATCGTACCTTTGCGAACGCAAGCTTTAATCGTTTCAACGCTTGGCTCTTCACCTTCCAAGTATTTTTCCATGGCATCATCATCTTGCTCTAATGCCATCTCGATCATCTCTTCCCGATACTGCTCAACCTCATCCACCATATCGGCTGGCACATCGAGTATGTCATACTTGGTTGGGTCACCCGAGCTATCCCATACCCAAGCTTTACGCGTTAATAAATCGACGATACCCGTAAAGTCATCTTCCCGGCCAATGGGCAACACCATAATCAGGGGATTCGCGCCCAACACCTCTCTAACTTGATCCACTACCCGGATAAAGTCTGCCCCTATCCGATCCAGCTTATTCACCAAAATAATCCGTGCGACTTCTGACTCATTCGCATAACGCCAATTGGTTTCGGACTGTGGCTCCACCCCACCTGACCCACAAAAAACACCCACACCGCCGTCTAACACTTTTAGAGAGCGATAGACTTCAATGGTAAAATCAACGTGCCCTGGTGTATCAATGATGTTTAATCGGTGCCCCTTCCACTCACAACTTGTCGCTGCTGACTGGATCGTAATGCCCCGTTCTTGTTCTTGTTCCATGAAGTCTGTTGTCGCTGCACCGTCGTGCACTTCACCGATTTTATGGATTTTACCAGTGAGTTTCAAAATCCGCTCTGTGGTGGTCGTTTTGCCAGCATCCACATGGGCGAAAATGCCAATGTTTCGATAGTGAGATAGGTCTGTCATAGTTTTACTCTAGTTAGCGATAAAAAAAACTGCACCAATTGCCCACGCACGTTACTCAGACAACCTGCAAAGATTGCGTATGCTAGAGGATTTTTCGAGTGAAATATAGGGGTAATGTAAAACAAATAAGCGGCATGTCAGTTTATGCTGAGGAAAGCTCCGACGTGACTTCGATCTCAATTTAAACGGATTTCAAATCGGCTGCTCATTTGATTCAAGCGCAATCGATCTTCAAACGCCATCTCACTACACGCTTGCGTAAAACGCTGCGCTGCCAACATAATCTGCAAACGGGCTGAATAACCTAATGCTGGTGCCATGTGTGTGATCATGGCCAAAATATCCTCATGGCTGCGCAGAATCCAGTCACATTCGCGCTGAATACACACCTCAGACAGGGTTTGCTTGTGCCTCTCGTGATAAATATCTTGCAGCATACGCACTCGGGCATGCGTTTTCCCATACCCCAACAACAAATAGACTAACACGCGCACCATCCCACAATGCGACGCGGCTATCGGACATTCCGCCTCCTCCACATTGGATTCTGTCAGGCTCTGTGGCGCATAATTCGCCTGGCAAACATCACACTCAACATAGTCTGCGATTGTTCGTAAAGGCAGCACCGATATAAAGAATAGGGTCGCATAGGTTTGGATCTGAATATGTTGAAAACGCTGCCGAGCATCACACACGGCACAATAAAATTCACCACTGTCTTTCACCTTGCTGGCCGATGATTCACCAAATAGAAAGATCATGATGAATCACCGTGATTCATAGCGCCGTATGATATAAAACGACGGGAATGTGCCCAATAGAAAAATCACCCACGTGTTCAACCACTTTTGTACTTAACGCCTGTGTTGAGTCAAACAAACCAGATAACCCCTCAATGCGTTGAAACAAACTGTGCTGTAAAAAAACACCGCGACCAATAAGGTTCGTACGGGCAAACTGTTCAACGTCAAAATCCGGCTTGCGTAAGGTTCCAACAATTTCCCCTTTGGCATTGAACTGATCTTCATCCGTATAGATCATTTTCCAACTCGCCTGGTTATTGCTGTAATCTGCAATCAAAAGAAACGCTTGTGCTTCCAACTGATCACCGGGTCGAATAAACCCAATCCAATCCCCTTCACTGTCTTTAATGATGCTCATCACGGTTGATTTATGCGAGGCCGTGGGCACCTGCACCCAATTCAACACAGACAATGTATCCAGCATCTTATCCGGTGCGGCCACCTCTGAAATAATCGTCAATGTCCAAGCGCTATATAACTGCGCGCCTAACGTTTGCAACGTTTCTGCCAAGCGTTCATCGTCGCCCGCTTGAAAATAAGTAATCAAATGAAAGGTGGGTTTTTGCGTCCACTGTTTCATCCGATCCACCAGAAAATCGCTATCCTCTTGCAGTTGCTGGCGCAACTGTTCCTGAACCTGCGTCATTACATCACCCTTTTTTGTTTTTATTGTTGGGTTTTAATGTCTCGATCTCAATGACCCATCGTGCATCACCAAAGATAAAATACGCCAAGTACTCGGCAACGATGGCAGGTTAACCCGGTCAAAAACCCCCGCCAAACACCCCATAAATATTCGCGTCGCTTTCCATATTGTAGGCTAAAAATCATTTTTTACACCAATAAACCGAAACTTAGCACAACAATTATTGATCAGCCAATGAGAATATAAACATTTCATATTTTATTGATAATTATCAGTAGCCTAGATAACCCACCCTAATCTTGGTACTATCCCTATGTCGGTATCACTAGGATTAATGCAATGAACCATTTCACTTCTCTCGTCAAAACACTCAAACAGCTAAGCCTATATGCAGTTGAATTCACTTTACTATGCGGCGGCATTTTTCTCTTAACCGCAGCAAATTTCTCATCACTGCCTTATATTGGCGGTTAATCACCCCACCATCAATTTCAGTTCACCGTGTGATTCCAGCACGGTAAACGCTTAAACAAGCAAGCCTGAAGCAGCCATTAAAGCCGTATGATGATGCTGTAAATGCTCGCCAATGAAGGTCGCAATAAAATGGTAGCTGTGATCATATTCTGGCTGCTGCCGCAAAGTTAACGCCAACCCTTGCGCCTGACAAGCGGCCAAAAACGCTGGCGACGACAATTGTTCCGCAAGAAACTCATCTCCCGTGCCTTGGTCAATCAATAGATGTGGTGCCGTTGCGCCAGAGGCCACCAGTTCCGTTGCATCATACGCTTTCCAAGCCGCAACATCGTCGCCCAAATACGTCGAAAAACAGGCCTGCCCCCAAGGCACAACACTGGGGTGACAAATCGGTGCAAAAGCCGAGACAGAAGCATAGACCCCTGGATTTTTGAGTGCACATAACAAAGCCCCATGCCCTCCCATAGAATGCCCGCTAATTGACCTTAAGCCTGGCACTACAGGGAAATGCTGTTCAATTAACGCCGGCAGTTCTGATACAACATAGTCATACATCTGGTAATGCTTGGCCCATGGCATACGCGTTGCGTTCACGTAAAAACCCGCACCTTGCCCCAAATCATAACGTTCCCGAGCATCTGCAACCTTCTCACCACGTGGGCTGGTATCGGGCATCACCAAAACCAAACCTAAGGCCGCCGCATACCGCTGCGCCCCCGCTTTCACCCGAAAATTATCATCATCACAGGTTAAACCAGATAACCAATAAAGCACCGGTAAAGGCGTTTTAGCGGCTTGCTCAGGCAGGTAGATAGAAAAAGTCATCTCACAATGACAGCTTGTCGATGCGTGAGTATAACGCGTCAACCAACCGCCAAACTCTTTCACTCGCTCAATACGCTGCATCACAACACCTCAAAAGACAATGACAGAACGAATACTTTTACCCGCATGCATGAGATCAAACGCCGTATTGATCTCCTCTAACGGTAACGTGTGGGTCACCATCCGATCAATTTCAATCTCACCGTTTAGATACTGCTCAACGTAACCGGGCAATTCCGTTCGGCCTTTAACGCCGCCAAACGCGGTGCCTTTCCAAGTTCGCCCGGTGACCAATTGAAACGGTCGCGTATGGATTTCTTGCCCACCACCGGCAACCCCAATAATGGTAGACACGCCCCACCCCATATGGCAGCACTCTAACGCTTCACGCATCACCTCCACCGAACCGATACATTCAAACGAATAATCAACACCACCTTGTGTCATATCAACAATGGCTTCGGTCACACTGCCGGATAAATCCTTAGGGTTTAGCGTATCCGTGGCCCCAAGCGCTTTGGCCATCTCAAATTTATCCGCATTCACGTCAATCACGATAATACGACCGGCTTTTGCCATCACCGCCCCTTGCACAACAGACAAACCAATGCCGCCCAAACCAAACACTGCCACGGTTGCCCCCGGCTCTACTTTTGCCGTATTGAGCACCGCACCAATCCCGGTGGTAATACCACAGCCGAGTAAACACACTTTATCTAAAGGCGCAGCGGGATTCACTTTCGCCAAGGCAATTTCTGGCACCACGGTATACTCTGAAAATGTGGAGCACCCCATATAATGGTAAATGGCTTTTCCCTGATGGGAAAAACGCCTTGAACCATCCGGCATATAGCCCGTCCAAACCGTTCCGGCAATCGACTGACACAAGTTTGATTTCGGAGACACACAATATTCACAGGTACCACATTCAGGAATATATAAGGGAATGACATGATCCCCTGGTGTTAACGTTTTCACCTCCGGGCCACATTCTACCACCACACAGCCACCTTCATGCCCCAACACACAAGGAAATGCCCCTTCAGGATCGTCCCCAGAGAGGGTAAACGCATCCGTATGACAAACCCCCGTCGCCACGACTTGCAATAACACTTCACCTGCTTTTGGCCCGGCGACGTCAATCTCTTCAATGACCAAGGGTTTTGCAGGCCCCCAGGCGACCGCTGCACGCGCCTTCATATTGCTCTCCTAATGTCATCATTCACGATTCAAAAACGTTAATAACGCTACCACACGCCTCAAACCTTATCCACACTGGCGACGGTTTGCAGCAATGAGCGCTTAAAAATCATCCGGCACACCTTTGGTTGCTTCCACCCCATAACCTAAAGCGGCTGAGCGTGCGTGCAACTGCGCAATCCGCGCCTCTAACGCCGGGTGCGACGAAAAATAATGTAACACGCCCATATCATAAGCTTGATCACGGCGCGTTAAAGCCTCAAAAAATTCTGTTGCACCCCCCACATGCGCATAATGACAGTGCAAAATGTGTAACCCTGTTTCATCGGCTAGGCGCTCACGCGCTTGAGAATATTGCGCTTGCCCCAAAGCCACACTGGGCGTTAAAAAACGGGAAATATCTGAATCACCGCCGGTGACAGACGCAGATAATGCCAACATCACCAAACCACGGCCTAACGCCCGCAAATGGTCTCGATTTTTAATATGGCCCAATTCGTGGCCCAACACAAAGGCGAGCCCATTTTCTGAGGTCACCTGTTCCAATAACCCGGAATACACCACAATATGGCCACCGGGATATGCAAACGCATTCACGTCATCTGACACCACCACTTGGAGTTTAATCGGGTGCGGAATATCCACACACTGCTGGAGCTGATCCAACAGCCGCTGTAACGTCTGTTGCTGATTGACTCGGATTGGATCGGCCTCTTCGGGTAAAAACATCACCTCAGAAAATAGCCCCATTTCAACATCAGGAGACACAAAATCAACGGCCATGTCGACCCAAAAACCCAGCAGCCAGAAGGCCAACAAAACCATGCTCGCCAAAACCAACATCAACATGAAAAATTCTTTCAGGGGATTTTGGTGAGAGACATTATCATTATGCTCAGGTAAAACGGCTTGGTACTTCATGCCTCAATCGTGTTCAACATAAATAGCCGTACCATACGCAAACAGCTCAACAGAACCCACCGTATTGCGCTCACCTTTTGAGATGGAGGCCGTTTCAATGCGCAGATTAATGATTTGATCCGCGCCTGGGCAACCTTCTTTCAAGCGCAGCACGGCCTCCCGTCGGGCTCGATCCAGCAAGGTTTCATACGCTTGCACTTCTCCCCCAAAAAAGTTCCGCAATCCTGCCAATATCCGTTTAAAGTAATCAATGGAGATGACCACATTACCTTGCGCCAGCACCACCTTGCGAATATTGCCCTGTATACCCATCGGCTCACTATTGGTGATGGTGGGCAAGGCTAAAAAACGCTTTTCTCGCTGGATAATAGAGCGATAATGTTTACGCTCACTATAGCCCCCAACAATGTAACCCAACACCGTTAAAACCAGCGTCACAATCAGCTCAAACATGTTTACACCACTTTCACTGCCGTACCATACACATAAATTTCAGCCGCACCGGCGGCAACCGATGACGTGGAGAAACGCACATTGACCACCGCATTCGCCCCCATCTGTTGCGCCTGAGACTGCATACGTTCAATCGCTTGATCACGAGACTCGGCCAATAACTCGGTATAACCGACCAACTCCCCGCCAAAAATATTTTTCAAACCCGCCATAATATCTCGCCCAGCGTGTTTAGATCGCACCGTACTACCCGACACAATCCCATAACAAGTCTGAATAGTTTTACCTGGCACAGACTCAATATTGGTCATAAACATCCACCCGCTCCCTCAATGCATCACCTACTTTCAATAGTTTAGACGCACACCGACATTTATCAATATGAATCAATATAGATAGGTATTAAAATGCAGCCAATGCTGACACGGACGCAATCGTTAGGATGGAAAATGGAAATACTGTTATACAATGAATTAAAAACCCAAAAAATCCCTGGATACCAAAAGCTGATAAAATTGCTGAGACAAGATGACTTTAAATCTGCCGAGGTGAAAAAAGTAGCGGACAATCTCTATCGAGCAAAACTGGATAAAAGCAACCGGCTGTTGTTTGCCATTTATCAGTATGATAACCAGCGCTACGCCCTGATTTTGGAATGGATTCAACACCATGCGTATGAAAAATCCCGATTTTTGAGTCAAAAGACAAACATTCAAGCCCAGCATATCCCCGATATCGACAGCCTCCAGACGACAGATCTTGCCCCTCTCAATTATGTCAACCCAGCACAAAAAACCTTTAATTTATTGGACAAAGTGATTTCATTTGATGCATTCCAGCACACGGTTTATCAAATGCCCTCACCCCTGATCGTCATTGGTTCTGCGGGGAGTGGTAAAACCGCCTTAATTCTGGAAAAACTCAAACAGTGTGAAGGTGATATTTTATACCTCAGTCGTTCGCCCTATTTGGTGCATAACGCTAGGTCGGTCTATTACGCTGCCGGTTATCATAATGAAAATCAGCAAATAGAATTTTTCTCTTTTCAAGAGTACTTGGAAAGCATACTGGTTCCTGGCACCCAAGAAATCTCGTTTAACACGTTTCACCAGTGGTTCAGCCGACAGAAAAAAACGGGCACGGTCAACGATGGGCATAAACTTTTTGAAGAATTCAGTGGCGTCATCACCGGCAGTCAAATTGATGCCGCATTTCTCAGTGAAGCGCAATATTTGGCTTTGGGCGTCAAACAATCCATTTATAATCCCGATGAACGCGCAGAAGTGTACGGGTTATTTGTCCGATACCAGCAATTTTTACAGCATGAGCGGTACTACGACCCGAACATGTTAAGCTACGAATACCTTGCCCGAGTGCATCCAAAATATGACTTTATCATGATTGATGAAGTGCAAGACCTGACCAACGTCCAGTTGCAGTTAATCTTAAAATCGCTGCACAACCTCAATGACTTCATTTTGTGTGGGGATGCTAACCAAATTGTACACCCTAACTTTTTTTCATGGAGCGGCTTGAAAAGCCTGTTTTATGAACAACGCCAAACCACCGGACAAAGCGCAACCGACATCATTCAGATCTTAAACCACAATTACCGAAATTCGCCGGAAGTGACCGCCGTTGCGAATAAAATTCTGAAAATCAAAAACGCACGGTTTGGCTCCATCGATAAAGAAAGCCATTATTTAGTCACCAGTCAAGCCAGCCAACGGGGTGAGATCCAGTTACTCAAAAATGATGCGCAACTGAAACAACGCCTCAATCACATCACCCGGCGTTCAACCCAGTTTGCGGTGATTGTTATGCGACCAGAACAAAAAGCCGAGGCACACAAAGACTTTGATACCCCTTTGGTTTTCTCTATTCAAGAAGTCAAAGGCCTAGAATACGAGAACATTATCATCTATGACTTTATTTCGTCCTGTGATAAAGCCTTTCGGGAAATCACATCCGGTGTCACCCACGAAGACTTACAGAAAGATTTTCGCTATGCACGCAGCAAAAACAAACAAGACAAATCGTTAGAAGTCTATAAATTCTACATTAATGCGCTTTATGTGGCCGTCACTCGGGCCGTGAAAAATTTATACCTGATCGAATCGAACCCCAAACAACCGATGCTGAATCTGTTAGATGTCACCCACCTTGCAGAAAACCTCAACGTCGCAGAACAAACCTCTAGCCTGTCTGAGTGGCGAGACGAAGCCGATAAGCTGGAAATGCAAGGAAAACAAGCACAAGCGGATGAAATCAGGCAGAATATCCTGCAACAGAAACAGGTGCCATGGGTGGTGCTCAACGAAGATCAAATCGAACCACTGTATCAACGCGCCATTGTCGCGGGCCAGAAAAAAGAAAAAATCACTTTATTTGAATATGCATTAGTTCACCAGAACCAGGCCTTATTGAACGCCTTGGCAGACGCCAATTTCAAAAGTGCGAAACAACAGAAAAAAAACTACGCGCTGTTAGATCAAAAATACTATATTGGTTATTCGTCTAATAATCACACACTGGTGTTAAAGCAAGTGGATCAATATGGGGTGAATTTTCGCAATGTATTTAACCAAACCCCCATCATGATCGCGAGCCGATTTGGTAATGGCGCTTTGGTTAAAACCCTGAATGCGCTGCATGCAGATACTGAATTAGTCAATAATTCTGGCTTTAATGCGTTACAAATAGGATTAGAGCAGGCTTGCCTAGACTCGAAATTTGCAAAAAATAAGCTGGCGAACATTTACCATCAATTATGTCCTGAATCCCTCTCACTCCAAGTGGATGGCCAGCTCGTTAAAATCGACAGCCACTTAATGGAATTTTTCTGATCAAGTCCTGCCCGATAGAAGAAAAAAACGGACGTATATCAGCAGCATTTTATCCAAAAACGAATGCCTCCGAAATGGCCCTTACAATCGGAAGCTTTTTTATCGAATCAAAACCG
>Ga0256847_1000213_pt1 | contig 39957 bp, 35 predicted proteins | sample TeddybearmetaG_FD_189099 | JGI IMG/M metagenome (GOLD analysis project Ga0256847, IMG submission 189099) | Hydrothermal vent microbial communities from East Pacific Rise, Pacific Ocean - Teddybear | ecosystem: Environmental > Aquatic > Marine > Hydrothermal vents | place: Pacific Ocean: East...
CCATAGCGGAGAAATCTACAGAAGTTAGAAATGAGATATTACTTTAGTAGATTTCTCCACTTCGGTCGAAATTAGGGTAGCTGTGAATTGCCTATCCTTCCGCTCTCTGCGTTCGGTCAGGATGACATTCAAATAGTCGAGCTTATTAGGATGATTATTTGTTTCTTTTTTGTGCAATATGTGATACACACTTCTTCGAGAACCTGCTTTATGAATTTATAAAAATAAGCTATATTGGAAACTACTAAACGCCTACTATGTCTAGTATAAAGTAATAAAATTGTAAATAACAAGTGTACTATGAAGTTTCTATCTAGTAAAAAGAACAATATTATTTTAACTATAATCATCACCGTGTTATGTTCATTGGTTATTATCAATTCAGGTGCTTTAGAAGGTGCTGGAATGGCAGCAATATTTTTGATTTGATTACCAACAATAATTGGAATAAGTACAATCGTTATATATTTAATTGCACCTTTGATTATTAAGAAATACGCTTATATTATTACTATACTTGGAAATCTTTTCATCATAATATTCGCAATTAGCTCTTTATTGAATTGAAGTAATTCAAAATCTTGAACAATATGAAACAAAAGATATCTAAAATTCCTAATCCAGTAGTTGAGCTATCTTCTTTAGAGGATTTCAAACCTTTCGACGGCTTCAAAGCAAAGTTAGTACATACAAAAACTCAAACTTATGCTTTTTGGGAAATAAAGAAAGATTCTGTTTTGCCTGGACATCAACATATCAACGAACAAGTCAGTATTGTGACAAAAGGAGTTTTGGAATTGACAATTGGTGATACTACAACAGAAATGAAACCAGGCATGGTCGCTGTAATCCCTCCTAATACGTATCACTCAGGAAGGGCATTAAGCGATGTAGAAATTACAGACATATTCTCCCCCATCAGAGAAGACTTCCCACAAAACTAAATATAATACAAATGCCAAATAGAGAACCGTGGGTAAATCACAAATTCAATCTTGGCTTTGATATAGGTTGGACCCAAAATATAATGTCCAGGATCAAGGACACAGGAATAAGAATCCAACATCACACTTTAGGGCTTACGAACGAACGACTTTCATACAAAGAAGGAGACAAATGGAGTATCAAAGAACACATTGGTCATCTTATCGACTTGGAAGAATTATGGTCGAATCGCTTTCTTCAATTCCAAATATTTGTGCCAGAATTGGTTCATGCTGACATGTCAAATCAATTGACTGACCAAGCAAATCACAATGACAAATCCATTCAAACTTTATCGGAAGAATTTAATAATGAAAGGCAAAAGCTTATAAATACATTCCATTCTCTAAGTGATGAAGCTTTGAATCATCAAGCATTACACCCTAGAATAAAAGAATTGATGAGGCCAGTTGATCTTCTATTTTTCATTGCTGAACATGATGATCATCATATAACTAGTATTTCTTCTTTAAAATGATTTTTGGTTCAGTTTAAATGAACTTACCAATCCTTCCTGATAACTATCGGAAGGTTTGGTAATCTCGGCCATAGTACTCAAAGGGATTCCCAAGCTATCAAAGATTGGGAAGCCCGACTTCTATGTACCTGTTAAATATTGACTCATAATTGCTGTAGATAAATTATTAGCTTGCATTCTGGATATGAAGAAGGGTTCATTTATCCATCAATATTATATATTTAAGCCAAATTTGATTAATGCCTAAATTACCGAAGCAATATCAGTTTATTGATTTGTCTGACTATGGGAGATTTGTAGCACGATGGATAGCCAATGGATTAAAAGACACCTCTATATCTCCAATTAATGTGACCACTTGGTTTATTATTTCTGGTCTTTTAGCCATAATTTGTATGATATACAGCTACTCGTTTATAGCTGCTTTTTTTTTAATATTAAAATCAATTTTGGATGCCGCAGATGGAGAATTGGCAAGGATAAAAAAGACACCTTCTTATGTAGGTCGATATTATGATTCGATTGCGGATATTATTTTAAATTTTTTATTCCTACTCACATTCTGGTACATTACAGACGGTTCCATATTTTATATGATTCTAGCTTTTATTGGGATTCAGCTACAAGGAACATTGTACAATTACTACTATGTAATACTGCGAAACACTGTATACGGAGATACGACCAGCAGAATATTTGAAGATTCTCCTCCAACAGCGATGGAAGGTGAAACACAGAGAAATGTTAATCTCTATTATAGAATATATGATGTGCTCTATATCGCATTTGATAAAACAATTTATCTGATGGATAAAGAAGCAATGAAAAGTAAGCCATTTCCAAAATGGTTCATGATGTTGTTGTCTACTTTTGGTTTAGGATTCCAATTATTGATTATGTCTGTCATGTTGGTTTTTAAACTTGAGGAATTTGTAATTCCATTTTTCATTGTATATTCCATATTGATATTGATTTTCATTGGAATTCGTCGATTATTTTTACGATAACGCCCGAATTTTATAAATCAGAAAAGGGGATATTTATTTCTTATCGTGAATTAATCTGATTTGTTGATTTTGATTTAGGGCAAATGCATCAAATTATATATATCAACATATTTCAGATGGATCATTTTGATTTAGAGGATAACAAAAATTGAATTGAATCGATTGCTCTAATAATTGCTGAGCGATTAAACTATTTTAGAAACTAATATATAACAAACCTGACCTCAGCGAGGTCATACAACCAGCTAATGCCACAAGATAAATATGAATTTGATTTTATATTCCATTATCATGTATGACCTCTCTGAGGTCAGGTGGTAAATTATACGTATGTTGCTAAACTAGTGGTTCAAATCATAAATACTTGACAGCTTAAATGGCCACTTTTTCCTTGATTCTTTGTCTTTCGTCAGTCAGATAGCTACGGCTATCTTCCTTTCTCAATCCTTGACTAAAGAAAAAATGGACTCATTTTAACTATCAATAACTTATGGCTTGAGCCACTAGTATGACCTCTCTGAGGTCTCGAATAAATTTTAGAAAAACACATATTGACACAGTGGCAATTAGCCGCTAGCGCAAACACATCTAAATATTATTTATCATAATAAATTACATATAGGTCTTATTGATTTAGAAAAATCAATAAGATTTGATGCGTTTGCCCGTGTGTATCACAAATTGCACAAAAAGTAAATCATAATTGTTTGTTTAGTTATTAACATTGTCATCCTGACCGCAGTCGAAGGAAGACAATATTATTATTGCAGTAATTTCGACCGAAGTGGAGAAATCTAGCTCTTGATGTAATAAAATGGTGGATTTCTCCACTTCGGTCGAAATTAAAGTAAAGGCATACTCCTTGATCTTTCGACTGTGCTGGCGCTTCGCTCAAGATGACAAGGAGCTTATTTTCTTGAGAAAGTGCAATTTGTGATACGCACCGTTTGACATAATTTTGATTCATTTAAAAATAAAGTCTTAAATTCGATTGTACTTTTAAGTTTCATGTGGAAAGAGCTACATATCTAGATGTAAGTTATGATTATGTAATGTCACTCAAACCAAAATGAACTAAGAAATGATTTTTAATACTTCGGTCATGTCCAAATTTCAAGCTCTATTAATAATATTAATTGTAATTACTATATCTGGATGTTCGTCAGATGATCTAAGTTTTAATAATGATTGGGATGAAGATGTCTATTTCTTTAGCGAGAACATAAAAGAAAAACATGTCGACTTATTTTTTAATATATCTGAATCAGAATTTGATAAAGACATTGAAACTCTACGAAATAATACGGCTTCCAATTCTGAAACGAAAACAATAATTGAACTTTTAAAAATATTGAGCAAGGTTGGAGATTCTCATACCCAAATGCAATATAGCAGTAAGTTGACTTCCTTACCTTTTTCCACTAAATGGCTAGATGATGGCATATTCTTGACTGAAGTGGATATCAATAATGAGCAACATCTAGGCTCTCGTATAATAGGTATTAATGATACTCCGATAGAAGATGTAATAGATAATTTCAGGAAGGTGATATCGTATGAAAACGAATCTAATTACAAAAATCAATTTATTGAATACATGAAATATATCGATTTCTATAATGACTTTGGAATAAGTGATTCTTCAAATGAAATTGCTATTAATTTAGATAATGGAATCAGCTACAATGTTGCTTCGGATGCAACTCAGACACTCTCTATTCAAAGCAACAATCCTCCTCTATTTCTAAAAGATACTCAAACATTTTATTGGTTTGAAGAACTAAAAGAAGATAAGATCATGTACATTCAATACAATTTATGTAGAGAAAGAGATGATCTATCTTTTCAATCTTTCACTGATCAAATTGTAAGTCGAATAGAAAACAATGATCATATCGAAAAATTAGTAATAGATCTTAGACATAATGGTGGTGGCAATTCTTCAATCATACGCCCACTAATCTCTGAAATCAAGAATTATATTTATAATAATAGATTTCAGACAAATGATATTTACGTGATAATTGGAAGGAAAACTTTTTCATCAGCTGTTTTAAACACAACTGAATTGAAAGACTTATATCAAGTTGTCGTCATAGGAGAACCTACAGGAGGAAAGCCAAATCATCATGGTGAAGTTCTAAATTTTAGATTGCCAAATAGTTTATTGAATGTTTCATATTCTACCAAGTACTTTAAATTTTCTCCTACTGATGATGACGCAATATATCCTGATGTATCAATAGAATACAACTCTGATGATTTGCTAAATGAAATTGACCCAATATTGGAAAAAATAAAAAACGATTAACACCTAAGTGAACGATCAGAAAGCTCTTGAAAAATTAACAGAATCAATATCGGCTTGCACTATATGTGAAAAGCATTTGACTTTGGGCCCTCGACCGATTATATCTGTCCATGCACAAAGTAAAATATTAATAATTGGACAAGCTCCAGGTGCAATAGTTCATAAAACAGGAATTCCTTGGGATGATAAAAGTGGCGAAAACTTAAGAAGTTGGATGGGAATAGATAATTCTACTTTCTATGATCCTACTCAAATAGGTATAGTGCCTATGGGGTTTTGTTATCCTGGAAAAGGAAAATCAGGAGACCTTCCTCCACGTAAAGAATGTGCTCCTCAATGGCATCTTCCACTTTTTGATCAATTGCAAAATGTTAGATTAACCTTGCTTATTGGAAAATATGCGCAAGATTACTACCTGAAAGATCAAGCCCAACGCAACTTAACAGAAACTGTCAGGAACTTCGAATCATATCTTCCTGATTATTTTGTACTACCCCATCCTTCTCCTAGAAATAATATTTGGAAGAAGAAAAATCAATGGTTTGAAGAAAATGTATTGCCTAGCTTAAAAGAGCAAGTCTTAAAAATCTTATAAGTTGATAATGTGATTTTGAATCTTCTTTTTGATTTATGAAGCTGTCGCTTCAAACTATCTGTAATAGATCATTCAGTCACATTCGCAGTATAGCCTTTTTTCCTAACCCTCCGCTATCGCGTTCCTTTCCTTGACGACTATCGTCGCCACTCTGCGAGATCGGTCAGTCCCATGATTTTTTGCTTACTTTTTTATCAATAAGATGGAACGATCTTTTATGCAATAAAAGTGATAATAAAATTATCAAGAGAGGGAACACGTAAGTGGAGGGTGGTGTACGGCCTGTCTGGCGAAGACTGCGTATGAATTGAAAAACATTGCTTAAAATTTACGTAAAGCAATCAATTGATGAAGTGATTATTCAATTGCAAATAACCTTAATAAGTTGAATATCACTAGAATATGTTAAATGTGAATATCCTTAAATAAAAAAAATGAGTTACATTAGACTTAACCAACATAACTCACTTATAATTTTTAAAGATTCTGTTTACACATTCTTCTCTATACAATTCAAATCCTCAAATGCCTGAGTCAATCTATCAATAAATGATTCTTCAGCCACTCTCAACCATTTTCTTGGATCATAATATTTTTTATTCGGTGAATCATCACCATCCGGACTACCGATTTGAGATTGTAAATAGTCATGGTGTTTCTCATCATATCCTCTGATACCATCCCAGAAAGCCCATTGTTGATCCGTATCAATATTCATCTTGATAGCACCATATTCGATAGCCTCTCTGATTTCTGCTTGAGAACTACCTGACCCTCCGTGAAAAACAAAATTTATCGGTTGAGGTTCTGTATTGAATTTCTTCTGGACATGATCTTGACTATTCTTCAAAATAATAGGTCGCAATTCAACATTTCCTGGCTTATAAACTCCATGTACATTTCCGAAAGCAGCCGCAATTGTGAATTTATCACTTACCTTGCTCAACTCTTCATATGCATAAGCTACTTCATCAGGCTGCGTATATAATTTAGAACTATCTACATCAGTATTATCCACTCCATCTTCTTCACCTCCTGTAACACCTAATTCTATCTCTAATGTCATGCCCATTTTGGACATTCTTTCGAGATACCTTTTACAAATTTCAATATTTTCCTCAATTGGCTCTTCCGACAGATCAATCATATGAGAACTATATAATGGAAATCCATTTTTCTCAAAATGATATTCGCTAGCTTCTAACAACCCATCAATCCAAGGGAGTAACTTCTTCGAACAGTGATCCGTATGAAGTATAGCAGTCACACCATAAGCTTCTGCCAAATTGTGTACGTGCATTGCTCCAGAAATCCCACCTAGAATAGCTGCTTTTTGGCCATCATTATTTAATCCTTTACCTGCATAAAAAACGCATCCTCCATTGGAGAACTGAACAATAATGGGTGAATTTACGTCTCTTGCAGTCTCTAAAGCGGCATTAACCGTATTGGTTCCTACAACATTTACGGCAGGGATTGCAAAATTATTCTCGTTTGCATAATTGAATAGTTCTGTAATTTCATCCCCATGCAATACTCCTTTTCTAAACTTCATTTTTAATTAAATTAGTTGATTATTAAGTTTAAATAAATCAATTTTTAAAGATTGAAGTGGTTTAAAACATAATGTTAATTTCTTTGCAAGTCATTGATCTTCAATCCTGCCCACACGAAATGTTACTTTCGGTTCCTTCCCTATTTTGACCTTGTCAAAATTGCTAGGCAATGGTCAGTCATACATTTTTTTTGTAAGATAGCTTTGGCTATGTTCCTTAAAAATTGTTTCAATTTGAGAACCAAGCATTTACAAATAATTTTAACCTACGTTTCTAAATCACTTCATTCAAATAGATTAGGGTCTATATTATATTATTCCTTTTGCCGCAAGATACCTCTCAGCATCCAAAGCAGCCATACATCCTGTACCTGCAGCTGTTACAGCTTGACGGTAAACATTATCTTGAGCATCACCACTGGCAAATACTCCTTCGACATTTGTATTTGTAGTATCTGGTTTAGTGATGAGATATTTGGCATCATCCATATCCAAATAATCTTCAAATATCCAAGTATTTGGTTTATGACCAATCGCTACAAAAAATGCACTTGCATCAATTACACTTTCTTCTCCTGTTTTATTGTTTTTCACCTTAGCTCCAATCACTTCTTCCTCACCAAGAACTTCTACTGTTTCAGTATTCCAGTATACTTCAATATTCTTAGCATCAAAAACTCTCTGTTGCATGATTTTACTTGCTCTCATCTCATCTCTTCTTATTAGCATATGCACTTTTGTACACAACTTAGCTAAATAAGTAGCTTCTTCTGCAGCCGTATCTCCAGCACCTACTATTATCACTTCTTTACCTCTAAAGAAAAACCCATCACACACGGCACAAGCTGAAACCCCTTTATTCATAAGTTTTGTCTCTGACTCTATGCCTAGCCATCTTGCGCTTGCTCCTGTGGATATGATCACAGAATCTGCATGAATTTCATGTCCTGTCTCTGACCAAATTTTTTTAACATCGCCACTGAAGTCAACTTTATCAATCATCTCATATCTTACTTCTGTTCCGAAACGCTCTGCTTGCTTTCTGAAGTGCTCCATCATTTCAGGTCCCATTATACCATCTGGATAACCAGGATAGTTTTCTACGTCATTAGTAATCGTAAGCTGACCGCCTGGTTCTTTACCAGTATATAAAATAGGTTTCATATTCGCTCTGGCTGCATAAATAGCTGCCGTATAACCAGCAGGTCCTGAACCTATAATTAGGCAATGTATTTTTTCTGGTGTTGTATTATCCATTAATTGTATTTTATGTTTGTATATCTTGAAGCTTAAAGAGCAGCAAAAATATAAATTTTTATAATGTATTGATCATAAAGTAAATGCTTATTTCAAGGCTTTTGTTTGGATAGCCATGGCAATGTGTATAGAATAAGACATTCTTTATAGTAAAATTCTAACTACTCATCTAATTAATTGTCCAATTACCCTAACTCAGTTTACATTTGTAGCAAGCAATACTGAACCCAAAATGCTTATTGATTTTCAATGTTGGCATATTTATCCACCATGAAAGGAATTAAAAATGATATTATATAACTTACTTATATTTTCTTTTGGCTTTTGGAATGTTTTCAAGAAAAACAAATCTTTAAGTCCCATTTTTGGCTTAGGTTTTCTCGCTGCATTGGTTTTATCCATATTGGGTATTTTTAATTCTCCACATGCGATGGACGAAAAAATACTGCAATCAGTAGCTGTCCTTCTTGGAATTGGAGTATTAGGATACATCTTAATTGCACTTTCTAAAAATAAACTAGCACAGATAGGAGCTATTATTATGGCGGCTATAGGATTCAATATGTACATCAGCAATCCCCACACTCCTATTGATCCGTCTATCAAACTCGATTTAGAAGCAGAATTATTGATTAGACTTGATCATGAAGATAAAAATATACTTGTCGAAGAACTTCAGTCACTTAGTTTTGTTTCGGACATACAGCTACTACTCTCACCTGAAGATGCGAAGTCTACTAAATTAGATGATTATATCAAACTAAACATTAAAGACAAATTTGACATAAACTTTGCTATTGCTCAAATAAATGAGATTTCTGGTATAGAATGGATAGAACCAAATGAAATATTACAATTAGAAGTTTTAAAAACTAAAGCTCCAAAAACTAAAACAGACTTAGAAAATAGTGTCAATGATCCATTATCTGGGCAGCAATGGAACATGAAGGTTCTAGATATGGGATCTTATTATGAACTTTTCAAGTCTAACAAATACAAGCCTCAAAAAACTGCAAAACTTTTTATCTTAGACAGTGGAGTCAATGCCAAACATGAAGATTTGAGATCAAATTTCATGAGCCATGCTTCTCATGATAGATCAAGCAATGAATCTGACTCTCATGGTCACGGTACACATTGTGCAGGTGTGGCATCTGCAATTACCAATAATGGAATAGGCATCGCTTCTATGAATCCTGGAAGCGAATGGGTCACTGTAAGCAGTGTAAAAGTGATGAATAATTTTGGGTTTGGTACGCAAGCGAGGATCATAGAAGGAATTATAGAAGCAGTAGACGCGGGTGCTGATGTGATCTCAATGTCATTAGGAGGCAAATCTTCTCAGTTAAAGGAAGAAGCATACTATGATGCTATTGACTATGCAGATAACCATGGTGTAATAATAGTTGCTGCAGCAGGTAATAATGCTGGTGATGCAGCAGAGATTATCCCTGCCAATTCAAATAAAATCATCACCGTTACTGCGTTAGACAAGCAACTTAAAAAAGCTCAATTTTCTAATTATATAACCAATACCAATTATGGTATTGCTGCGCCTGGTGTAAGTATAATGTCTCCATGGAAAGGTGGTAGATATGCTGCATTCGATGGAACTAGTATGGCTACACCGCATGTTTCGGGCCTAGTGGCTGTGATGAGGTCCCTTGATCCTAGTATCACTACAAAAAAAGCCTACAACATCTTAAATAAAACAGGAGTAAAAACAAAAGATGTAGGATTGACAGGTAATATGATTCAACCTACAGCTGCCATTAAAGCTATAAGGTAGTTGGCTCAATCACTAAAAATGAATAATTCTTTTAAAGGACTCGGAGTCCTCTAGTAGATTTGCTATTAAGTGCAAATCATATTAAGCGCTTAAAGGGATTCTCTAAAATAAATAAATTAATTCCTAGATTAACACATTTCAAAACAACATACTTAATTATTCCTAAAAGGGTTTGAAACTTATATGTAATAAGGGTTGTTTGACTTAGTAGTTTGCGAAGATTTTATTGCTTTCCTACTTTATTTTAAAAATAATGAGACAATGCTTGCATAACTAAAATGTGATAGTATCTTTGCAGCCCGTTCGAAGGAAATGGGATACGATAACACCAAATAAAGACATATCGCGGGGTGGAGCAGTTGGTAGCTCGTCGGGCTCATAACCCGAAGGTCGTCAGTTCAAGTCTGGCCCCCGCTACTAGCACTGATAAGGGTTTCAAGAAATTGGAACCCTTTTTTTATTTCTCCTGTACAACATATGTACAACATTTATTAGGTTCTCTTTATAATGGGTCAAGTCAATAAGTTGTTGGATATTAGTAATAAGTAAAAATTGATTTAGACTAAAATAAAGGAAATTTCTAAATTTCCAACCTCTATAAATTGTGTATAGATTCTTTTATTTTAGAATTAAAAGGTTCTGCTGTATTGTTTGTACTACAATTTTCAAAATTGTTGAGTATTTAATTGCAATGAATAGAAAACTATATTAGGGGTACAGTATCTGTATCACAATACTAAGACGTTCTAAATTAACTCGTACAATTTTTGTGTTTGGATGATTCATTCCATATTTTTTTTCGCTAAAGTTTACTAATTCCTCTACTAAAATTTTGGATTTGAGAAGGTCCTCTTTCTCCCCCAGCGCTTGGAGTACTATTGCTAAATTAGAATAATTCAACACCCACGTGGGAGCTTGTTTTCCGAAAAGTATATCCTCAGAAGATATGGATTTCTCCAATAAAAATTTGGCTTGGTGGAGATTTTCATTCCCACCAAGATCCATAAGCACGGTAGCCAAATTTGTATAAATCATAGCTGTTATGGGGGCATCTTCTCCGAAATTTTTCTCTGCGGAATCTATGGATTTCTCCAATAAATTTCTGGCTTGATTGAGATTTTTATCCCCCTTAAGACTTTGAAGTACTAATGCCAAATTTGAATAACGAATCGCCATATTGGGAGATTGGTTCCCGAAATTTTTCTCATCGATATTTATGGATTTCTCCAACAATGTCTTTGCCTGAAGAAGGTTTTCTCCTCCCCCTAGATCTTTAAGCACCATAGCCAAATTGGAATAACGGATCACCATTGTAGGTGAGTTTTCCCCGATTTTTTTTTCACCAATATCTATGGATTTTTCCAACATGTTTTTGGCTTTGAGGAGGTTTTCTTCCCCACCAAGGTCTTTAAGCACTAATGCCAAATTAGAATAATAATGAGCCCCTTTTATATAGGCATTTTCTCCGAAATTTTTCTCAGCAAAATCTATGGATTTCTCCAATAAAATTTTAGACTGAAGTAGGTTTTCTTCCCCTCCAAGGTCTCTAAGCACTAATGCCATATTGGAATAACTAATTGCGGTTTTGGGAGCTAGTTTGCCAAAATTTTTCTCATTGGCATCTATTGCTTTCTCCAATAAAAATTTGGCTTGTAGAAGGTTTTCTTTCCCACCAAGGTTTCTAAGAACCATTGCCAAATTGGCATAATTTACCGCAGTGTAAGGAGCTAGCTGCCCAAAATTTTTCTCATCGGCATCTATTGCTTTCTCCAATAAGTTTTTAGCCTGGAGGAGGTTTTCTTTTCCTCCAAGATCTTGAATCACTAATGCCAAATTAGAATAACGAGCCGCTGTCGTGTGGCCTTGTTCTCCGAAATTTTTCTCATCGGAATCTATTGCTTTCTCTAATAAGGCTTTGGCCTGAAATAGGTTTTCTTTTCCACCAAGGTCTTGAAGTACTAATGCTAAATTAGCATAACTAATTGCCGTTGTGGGAGCTTGTTTGCCAAAATTTTTCTCATCGGTATCTATTGCTTTCTCCAATAAAAATTTGGCTTGTAGAAAATTTTCTTTTCCCCCAAGTTCTCTAAGAACCATAGCCAAATTAGAATGACTAATTGCCATTGTAGGAGCTTGTTTGCTAAAATTTTTCTCATCAGCATCTATTGTTTTCTCCAATAAAAATTTGGCTTGTTGAAGGTTTCCTTTCCCTCCAAGTTCTTGAAGTGTTAATGCCAAATTGGAATAGCGGGTTGCTGTTAAAGGAGCATGTTCTCCGAAATTTTTCTTTGCGGCATCTACTGCTTTTTCCAATAACTTTTTGGCTTGAATGAGGTTTTCTTTTCCCCCAAGTTCTTGAAGTGCTAATGCTAAATCATTTTGTAATTTTTCTATATCTACATCCTTATTTGTTTTAAATCGATTTAATATGGCTTTTCCAAAGGGTACCCATTTTCTAAATTTTACTATGAAGTTGTCATCTTTAAATTTGGGATCATCCTTAGATTTATAAATTGATGCAATTTTTGATGAAATATTAAAAAGCAACGGCTTAACTGTTTCAACTTTCAAAGGTGTTTCCTTATTTATTACTTCTATGATTATACGGTGCATTTTGTAGTCATCATTTTCTTTGTTATACAAAATCCAACCTTTATCTGATAAGTCACTTAGTAATAGTTTAAAAACTTTCTCCATTTTTTCTTCTGGTTGAATATACTCTTGTAATAAATCTTCAGAATGAAATTCAGAGGGCAAACAAGAAAATTGAACTAATAGCCATTTTTCATCATTACTTAGTTCACTAATATTCTCAAAAATGAAGCAGAGATAAGAGGTTATCTTTTCAATTTTCTCCTTGCTATGTTTTATAATAACACCTGCCTCAATATTTTCTTCAATAGCTGTTAAAATCACTTCTAATGGTAGCCCTTGTCTCTTAGCAGTTAAAGCTAGTATTTCTATTGTAAGAGTATGATAATCTACATACTCCACAATTTTTATTACAGTTGCTCTATCAAAATCATCCCTTTCATAAAGCTTCTCGAATAATTCTATTGCCTTGTCCTCACTAAGGAATCCTAATTTCAGAGTATCAAAGTGTGGAATTATTTCTCTAGAAGTGACTAGTATATGCCAGTTTGGACTAGGTAATAAGTCATAGAATTTGTAAAGTTCTTCATTAGCATTATCAATAACCATTAAGCATGGACTATCTTTGATACTTTTTAATTTCATTACTATTTCATCAAATAGTTGTTGCGAGGTTTTCCCAGTAGTATCTATTTTTAATCCTATTAATAGCCCTTGAGCATTAATAAGATCATTCTGAAAATCTCCTGACACCTGACTTATCCATGCAATATGTTTATACTCTGGTAAATATTCTGTAGCATAAACAGAAGCTACCGTTGTTTTTCCTATTCCCCCCATTCCATTCACTAAAACTACTTGCTTGTTATCAAATAACCTTTTGTGCAAATCCTCAATTTCGGATTCTCTCCCTACTATTTGATTTTTCAACAGTTTTGGGAATTTTACAGTCAGTTCTTTTGGTAAGGTGCTTTTTTTGTTTCTATGGTCTCTATTTTTTAACTTTTTCAGAGTAAAATCATTCCAACCTTCATAATCAAGATAAACCGAATAAAAGTCCTTGCTTTTAAGAGCAATACTATGACCATCTAACAAGTTTTTTGTAGCGGAACTTTCAACTAAACAATTTTTTAGTAATCTTCTTAAATCTGCCGTACTTCCTCCTCTGTATTTAAAAAACTTTTTCCATTCAGTAGAAGTGAAACCTTCTAAAAAATTATCAAGAGTTGCTTTTTTGTCCTTTTGAAAAGGATGTTTTCTATCGTTTTTGTATTCTTTCCAAATATATTCTTTGAGTTCTCCGATTTTAACTGAAACGTAGTTATAAATATCATTATGCCTTTCCTCAATTTTTTCTCCTAGCTCTTTTACTATAAGCTTTTCTAAAACATCTTGATGTAAAATTTCTAAATCACTCATAATAGCTTGACAGATTTTCCCATAAAGTTAAAGTAAAATATGAATGAAAGAAAATAGACTGGAATCGGCATTCATATACAGGGCGAACAGAAAGGAAGGGTTCAGTACTTATGAAAATACACCTTGCCCTACTAAAGAATGTTTTGAGACTATTGGACAAGAGGGCATCGACTTTATCTGTGATAAAATCAGGGAAATGGTTTTGATGCGTATTTATATGTTTGGGAACAGGCAACCTGAATTTTATGGTCTTCCCAGTATGATACACTTTGCTCATCTTCCAAGTTGCTCTATAATAACTGTAAATGATTCTCCATTTGAGTTTCATAAAAAGGAATTACAATTTCCTGAATTAATAGATGAAGAACATTTTACTCTTGAGGCGCAATCACATAAAGGAAGAACTTCTCGCAAATCTCTAGAACAAAGCTTTTCAAGAGGAATAGGAAATCCTACTACTCTATCTCAACGGGAAAAATTTTGGAAAGAAATAAAATAGAAAAATTTACACTAACAAATTGACCTAATGTAATCCATTGATAATAAATGAATTATGAAACATCTAGGGTGCCATTTCTAATTGCAACAGCACTTTCAATATCACATTCAATCAAATCCATTTGGTCCTTTTTGGTTTTAATTTGTCTAAGATTCACATAAAAATTAGATCAGATGGAAACAATAGAAAATATCAAAAAGGCAATCCTAAGGGGAGATAAATTTTTCAACGGTATCAAATTACCTAAAGGACAAACAGGTACTTATAAACAACAATCAAGTTATGCGCTTTTAAAAGCCCAAGAAATTTTCACACAACATTTTCAAAACAAAAATAGTCAGGAGGAAACTTCCGATGACAAGGTTTGAACAGATGATGAGCAATTTTGATATTTCTTAGAAAGAGAATATGGAAATTTCAAAGAATCAGAATGGGGCAAATATTTAGTTTGCTCCCCTCTTCTATAAGATCCACTAGAACAAACTAACAACGAAACAATAAATAAAGATATATGAATATTATAAATTTTTTCACACGCAAATTTAGAAAAGGCACTGGCAGTTCTGCGATCATTTTTGTGCCCAGACACACATACAATAATGTGCAAAAGCTATATATAAATTTGATAGATATCATTGGCAATAAGAGCTTAGATTTTCGACAAATTATTGCTCGTTTGATTTCTATGAAAGGCACTAGATCAGAGTTCCAAAAACTAAACTTTGGATCAGAAAATGATGCCTACCAAATTCAAACATACATGGAAAGCAGTCTCAATTTATTGGTAATGCAAATTGAAAATGCGATCCAATCCGAGTTTAGGTGTCGGGAAACCATAATGGAATTGGACGACTTATACGAGGATTTGACCAACCTGACCTTAACAGCTGATCAAAAAGCTACACTGTTAGAATTTGAAAAAATCTATACTCAAAAATATCTAGGAAAAGCCACTACGAATCATAAAGAGGATATAATGGAGGGGAATTCAGCTACCAAGGAAATTCTAGAATCAGAGCACGAAATACTATTAGTTAAACTTCAAAAAGAGAAAGACGATTTGGTAATGACAGAGCATAAAACTAAAAACTTCAAGCCTATCGCTCAAAATCAGCAAAAGGATTACTTCAAGAGAAAAGCTAACGAATATCCATCACTGACTAAAGTGTACATGACAAAGCTTCAAGAAGGTTTGGATAGTACAAAGAATATTCAGAATGGAGCAGGCACTTTTTCATTTATGGAATCAAATGAAACCGCATCTAGTGATAATAATAATAATGATGAATCACCAAAAAAATAACAGATTATGAAATCACCAAAAAATATAGAATTTCCGTATCACAACGGAGTTCAAATAAAGGCAGAAAATGCTAATACGTTTGATGGACGTATTGCTGAATCGGTCAAAGAGGAATTAGATGTTACCTTATGGCTGAACTGGATCGGAGAACAATATTATAAATTCACCGAAGCCTCCAAAAGAAAAAAACTCGAAAAATACGAGTTCATAGAGCAAACTGAACGAGAACAAGAAGCAGAAGAAAAAAAATCTTTACTTCGTCATTTACAGGTCAAACCAAATCCATTGAAATATGCCAGTATTTCCAAAGTGTACCTTAATTATGCCGTAGTGGCACTAGGGATGTTCGTGGAGTTCCTGATATTCCAAAATATCGCTGAAAATGTCTTTGGAATGTCGCTGTTTAAATCCTATTGTGTTGGATTCCTAGTACTCCTGTTTACCAAATTCATTAGTATTTCTACTCTGAAATACATTAAGCAATGGATTCAAGAACAAAACCTGCTATTTCGTACCATTGAAAAAACGATCATTTTCGTCTTTGCCGTACTAATATTGTTAAACGCCACCATGCTTGGGGTTCTAAACCTCAATCAAATCGACCAACAAAAGAAAATCGGGCAAATAGAAAATTTGGAAATATCTATTGCCGAAGCTGTAGAATATAACGAAGATAGTTCACAAATGGAAACAGATCTGGCAAAACTTCAAGCGGAACTAAACGGAGAAGAAAGCGGATTTTTAAAGATCGTCAAAGTAATTTCCATCGCTTTAATAGGATTTTTATCTATTGGAGGAGGGGCATATTTTTTTGTGATAGCTGATTTTTATAATGATGCTCTTAAACTTAAAAAGAAACTTGAAGCACAAAGAGACCGTCAAGCAGAATTGCGCGCCAATTTAGGTTATTTCCTTACAACCTATGACGATTTGGTGTCTCTCCAAAAAGAAATCACTCAATTATTTGGGCAAAAACATTTCTTGGAAAAGTGTCTATCCCCAAAACAATCCGAAGTCTTAAAAATCAATCCAGAAAACAATAACTCATTATAAATTTAAAACAGAACTATTATGAATATCATAAAAACATTTAGAACAAATTCCCGCGACATTATAACCTCTTTATTCATTCTTGGATTTGTATTTGGTAATGTTGCGAGCCTAATGGCTCAATCCAAGGAATCAGTAAGAAACCGCACCACCGTACTTTTCATCGACAAAACTACGTCAACCGAAGCTGATAATTTTATTACAGAGAAAAACCAAAAATGGGTTAAAAAAGCCATCAAAGAAAACGTGCTAACTGATGGCGATAAGATAATTGTGTCATTCATTTTTGAAAATACTTCAAATATTACCAACAAGTACGAATTTATTTTTCATCCGCCAAAAAAGAAAACAAGGCGAATGAGTACCAATGAGGCACGTCTTGCAAAAGTGAAATATGCTAAACGAATGCGTTCCTACAAAAAGAACTTTACTGATAAGGTTTTAGCAACCGCATTTACCATAAAAGCTGAGGCGACAGCCACTGACGTTGTTGGGAGCATTAAAATTCTAGCGGATATTGCAACAGCAAATTCTGGTCAGGTTATCAAAGCCTTTTATTTCACAGATTTGCAAGAGTGCTCACATTTTATGCATAGGATGTGCGGTCATCCCAAAAGTGAAATTTCTTCTTTTGATCACGCTAGAACCCTCGCTCAAAAGGATGTAATGCGCATTGTGGCACGCTATAAATTATCAAACAATTGTCTGAAAAATGTTGCGGAAATTTCTGTGATTTTTCCTAGTAAAATGCTCGGGACGAATATCGCATTTTCCGTTCTGCCTGAGTATTGGAATGTAATTTATAATGAATTGGGCGTATCACACATTAATTATCAATAAAAACATATCAAATATGAATACTGAAGAAACAAAACGACTGGAATTTATTCTGGTCAATAGAGAAGATCTAAAAGAAGAATTTCACTCGTCTTTGATGGAGTTCTTTAATGAAATAAAAGTAGAAAAAGTGTGGATTACGTCTCAGGAAACAATGGCTCTATTATCGATAAAGTCAGCTACTACATTGCAATCTCTCAGAAATAAAGGATTGATAGAGTTTACTCAGCCTTTGAAGAAGTTGATTTTATACAAGCGTGAATCAATTTTATCCTATTTGGAAGATCATTCCCAAAAAACATTTTAGGCTATGTTTGGAAATAATAACATCACAGAAGACGCACGTTTTCCCAAGAAATATTGCAAAGGCTTTAATGTCGGAATATCTCTCGTGAAAAAATTATCTACAGACCGCCAAGAAGTGACTAAAGAAATTTTACACGCAATGATATTAGAGCAACCCAAAGACGTTTCATATCACGCCATATTGACGGGGTTTTGCTACGAAATTGAAAATGTAAAGCACAAAGAACTGAGTAAATCTCGCATAGCGGAAATTGATAAAATCAATGAGAAAACCAAAAGTAGAGATAATGAGCGAGGTAGATAATGAGATTTTGGTTATAGCCTCTTGTGTGCTATAACCAAAAACCTCGAAAAAAATCGCTTCATCATTTCGGTGCAAATGTGCCGATAAACCAGTATCACTATTGGTTCTTTTATAATCCATTAAACAATATCTATGAGCACAGAAGAAAAAAAAGATTATGGCAAAGAATATCGGAAACGAAAAATTCATCGGGTGATTATTTTTTCACAAGCCCAATATCAACTATTGTTCAAATTGGCTCAAAAACAGCAAAAACCTTTCAGTACGATGGTACGGGAATTAGCCTTGGCACAAGCCACCAATCAATATGTGCTTCCGTTGGATACTCAAACTCATGAGGTCAAAATATTACTCATACGCTATGGATCGAATCTCAATCAAATAGCACATATTTCTAACTCTAAACTTGAGGTTTCACCAGAGCTGATTGAAACAATACAAGCCGAATTTAAAGCACTACAAAAGGCAATTACTGCCATTTATGACAAACCAATTCGGGTGAACGATTTGGTACACAATACGCTTATCAAAACGCCAAGTTATGCCAATGAAATTAAAGAAGTTTTAACCCAATTGCACTTATGATTATTAAGAGCCTTAGACATAAACAATTTTTATCCAATTATTCGGTGAATTACGTCTTTGATGGGATGTCGAATGAATCAGAAAATCAATGGCTCATTTTTCAGAATATTTCACAAGGATTTGAACGTGCTGATATTATCCAAGAATTTAACGACAATGCTCAATATTTGACCAAAACACCGAATAGAAAAAAAGTTTATCGCTATCATGAAGTGTTGGCATTTGCCCATGAAAATTCGCGTGATTTAAGTCGTGACAAGATGCAGAAAATCACAAATGCGTACTTAAAATTACGTGATCCTAAAGGCTTATCAAAAGCAATCTGTGTACCTCATATTGAAAATAATAAGCATAGTCATGTCCATATTCTTTTGACTTCGAATTACATCGATAGTAAGCATAGTAGTGATATGAGAATGTCTAATGAACGATATTATGATATTAGACGCAGTATGGAAAGGTGGATGTTACGCGAAACACCAGAGCTTCACAGAAGTTTGGTCTATCTAGAAAATGATGAAATCGAACGACTTTTACCAGAAAAATATCGAAGTGAACGCCGCTTGATGCAACTAGAAAAACCCGCTAAAAATAGAAATCACACCAAAGAAAAAGTCGCTAAACGTATCAAAGAATTATTAGCAAAAAGTAACACCCTTGAAGCCTTTGAAAACCTTATTAATGCTGAACCTGATTTGAAAACTTATCAAAGAAGCGGACAACTTACAGGAGTAATTCTCAATAATAAAAAGTATCGACTGAAGAATTTAGGAATTCCGCTCTATCGTGAAAATTTCCTTGTTCTGAAAAGGATGCAGGAATTGGAGCGCATTAATGACCGAGATCGGTCTGACGAACGAGAACGATAATTAGTACTATTTCATTAACTAACAACAGAAAAGATATGTCATTTTTCAAGTATTCACATAGCCAAAATTCCGCAAAATTATTAACAGGAATAGACCGTTTTTCACTCCTGAATCGTTACAAAAACGGTTTAGTAATTGACGGAAAATCTCGCATCTCTGAAAAGGATTCTTTGCAGGGAACAATTTGCCTTGGATCTACTGGATTTGGCAAGTCTACAGCTTTTGTAGTCCCAAATTTGATGACTATTCGTAATGCTTCTATGTACGTAATTGATCCTTCTGAAGAACTGCTAAATCTTTGTGGAAAGCATCTTGAAAAACACTTTGAAGTAGTTTGTGTAAATTTGATTGATACGGCTAAAAGTTCAATGTGGAATCCTCTCAATAAAGCTACTACAAATGAGGATATGAAAATGATAAGTGATGCGATTATATCAAGCGCATTTCAAAAAGAAACAGGCTCAACACGATTCTGGAATGAGCAAGCTAAATCTCTGATATACGTTTTATTGGTCTCAGTTTTGAATCGTCCTGAACAGAAAAACTTATTGTATATCTATACGATGCTCAATCGTTTTAATGAAAGTGATAAAGAAGAATTAGCCAAAGAACTTTCTGAAAATTTGGATGCTGAAACATGGCTCGAATATAAAGCCTTAATGTCACAACCAGAAAAGGTTTTGGGAAGCACTACTGCTACCGCAAAAACCGCTTTATCACCAATGGCTACCGAAACGCTCAAAAAAATATCGTCTTCTAGCGATATAGATTTCGCGACTTTTAGGAAGAAACCAACAATTTTGTTCATCTGTGTTGCTGAACACCGTTTGAAAGAATATGGTTTGTATCTGTCTTTATTATTTCGGGAAATTATGGAAACGCTGATGGTAATGCCAGATAAAAAAGACCTCATTCAATATCTATTACTTGATGAAGCAGGAAACGTTTTTGTGCCAAAACTTGCAAATTACATAACGGTATTACGTAAGAGAAAAGTGAGCACATCATTGATTCTGCAAGACATACGTCAGTTATACGCATTATATCGTGATGATGCAGAGACAATTATTTCTAATACCAAAAATCACATATACCTACCAGGGCTATCCCTTGAAACATGTCAGCAGATTAGTCAGAAAATTGGATATACCTATGAGGGTTCTGAAAGTACCTATTTCCCAATGAATACGAAAAAGGGTACAAAGACACTTCTACTTTCTCCCGAGGCTATCAGGACTTTAAAAAACGGTCGAGCGATTTTACTTAGTGGAAATCTGCAAGCAGTTTTGCTCAAACTTACACCGTGGTACAAGAATTTTTGGATGAAACTTAAACTTAAAAAATAGAACAGCTATGATTCATACTCTTATACTTTGGTTTGTTGCTTTCAATATTTTTCTGTTGCTCTGGAATAGAAAAGGATTCTTTTCCTTATGGGCGAAAATTTGGAGATTATTTGGGAATTTGCTTAAAGGAATTTTTAACCTAATATTTACCATTATTAAACAACCATTTCTTTTAATAGGATGGCTAGTCAAAAAATTGTGGTGGTTTATCACGCGATTTATTCATTGGGTGGGATGGTTTATTTTAGAGTTTTTCAAATTTATCTATAATGCCATTATAGCTCTCTTTACCATATTTAAAGCGTAATAGCTTATTCATTATTTGTGTTTTTCTATGCGTACTCATAATGCCAGACTAATCTAAACATCTCGGTATTTCTTTTATTGATTTTATCCTAACTCTTCCACCATAGAGAATCAACGTCCGTAGATGATTCTAAATATGCATTCATACTTTGCACTACTCCATAGTCTTTCTAGATATACAATGTTCAATGAACCTTGCTTATCATTTTCTTTTGTTCTGACTTCTCTACAATCGCACGTGGTTTTTAAAAAGCATTCTCCATTTCTAGATAACAAATGCAGTATGTTTTTACGGATTCCTAAAGGTGTCCTTTAGCAAGTGTGCCAAATCATCAATCTATATTGATTCCATATTGATTTGGCGTACTTGCTTGTAAGAATTTTTAGTGTTTTTATTTTTAAAAACTCTAAAAAAGCTTACTCCTTTGACAATAAGAAAGTCAAACAGTGTTTGAAAAAAGTATGCGATAAGCGGACTTTTTTTCAATCTCTGTTTAGCCATTTCCGTCCGACGCAAGGAGGACTCGCCGCATAAGAGTTTATACACAACTAGTCCTTTTTTAAGCTTTTCTAATTATGAAAAAATCACATCATGTCTTCATCCGCAAATGAGAAGTAACTGAAAGGTGTAATTATTAAATGGTCAAAGACATTAATGTCTAGGAATCCACCTGCAGACTTCAATTTCTTGGTAATACTTATATCTTGATAACTTGGCTTAAGGATGCCAGAAGGGTGATTATGGGCAAGAATTATTGAAGATGCCATTGCTTTTAAAGCAGAAGCAAACACCAATTTGGGGTCAACTAAAACAGACGAAACGCCTCCTGTAGAAATTGGCACTATTCCCAAAACTCTACCATTATTATTGAGTAGAATTATATTGAACTCTTCTCTTAATTCTATTTGATCACTCCAATTGCTAATTAAAATGTTATAAGAATCTTTCGAAGACGAAATTTGAGGTCTATCATTTGGGTTGAAATTAGCTTTATAAGTCAATGTAATCTCCGCTACTTGGTTAAAATTTGAATTTTGCATAAACACTTAATTTTTAAATTTTATTAAAAGGAAACTTCCATATTCTGGAAGTGCAGAGAAAGGATGGAGGAGAGCTGTTTGGCTCTTTAACTGAAATTCATTAATGAGGTTTTCCTTCCTTTTTGCGGAACGAATTAGACAGACCATGAAGAATCATGACAAGGGATTTGGTGCTATTATTTGCGGCTTGTCCCAAAAAATCGCGACAAAAGATTTATCGACCCTTTTCAAGATACGTATGGGCTGTAATTTGGTGAAGAAAAAAGAACGGAAGGAAATCTGCTTAATGACTGTAATTGGAGGTAATCAGGTCTCTTTCTTTCTCGGAACGACCTTTTAATTTATTGATTGCACCTTGGTTCCTGAATTGATTTTGAATTCATCGAATTCAAAATCAATTTAGGGGTGTATGAAAAAAATTCAACAGGCTTAGGGATAGGAATGAGCATGTTTGAAAGAAACATGAATCCACAGGATTGAAACAAAGTGGAATCATGCATAGCCCGACCCTTGTGGTAAGCTCCAAAATATAATGATTGTGATTAGATTCAGCAATTTCTTGGAGTTTTTGAATAAATGTTGATGGATTGTACTAGTTGCTCATTGTGAAAATGAGATTAAAAATTAAATTTGCCCTTTCCTAAGTATTAAAAGAACAAACAGGCAAGGAGGAACTTTTGGCAAATCCTTGTCCTGTTTGAACGGCTTCATATTTTGGGCTCATTTTATTTTTCTCTTTTGGCAATGACTACAACTCCCCTCGTACTTTGGCTTCCAAATATTCACGATAGGTCATTTTTCCAATACGTTCTTGACGGTAAATTTCTTTGCGAATACGGTAGAGTTCTCCAATGTTTCCCACAATGCAGTATGGGTCGATGGTGTGTTCTTCACAGAGAAATTTGACCATAATAGAGTTATGACAAAGTTCTTGTAAATCGAACCGTGCATCTTTTTCGATACAAAATCTGTGAAACTGGGAAATAAGACGGCGATTAGCCTTGATAATGTTTTCCATAATAAAAATGGTTAGGAATAGAAAAAAGCCCTTTCGTGAGAAAGAACTTTTAGCACGATATATGTAACACATAATTGCTCAATTTCCTTGAAAAGCAGGTTGATTGAAAACGCTTTTATAGCCCAATAGTAAAAGATTAACACAGTTATGCACATTCCTTTGAAGTGTGGTATAACTGTTCTCCGTCATTTTTATTTACTAACCCCTTTTAATGAAAATACTTCTTGTTCTTCCATCTTTTAAACGCTTTGCACTTCACGAAAAAGGAATGATGCCTAAAACCATTCGAGAGATTTTAGCTATTGTTTCAAGTCTTTCCGATGAACTTTCAAATCCGACTCTGAAATCAGTTTCAACGGCAAAAATTCGAGAATTCCTTTATCAAAGAAAACAAGATCGAATGTGGTCAAACAAGACCTTTAGAAATAAAAGGCAGTATCTCAAAACCTTTTTTGATTACTGTATGCGTGAAGATTTCATCAAAATTAACCCTGTAGAGAAAATCGAAAAACCTAAAGTCCCCAAACGACTTCCACGATGCTTGAATAAACAAAAATTAGATAGCTTACTTATGCATTTAGATTGTTATAAGTGGTATAATGTTTTGGAAGAAAAAAGAAACAAAGCTATCATCCGCACCTTTCTATTTACGGGGATTCGGCTGAACGAATTATTAAAATTAAAAACTACTTCAGTAAATCTCGCGGAATCTGAAATGATTATTTTTCAAGGAAAAGGCAGAAAAGACAGAATTGTACCAATCCATCCATACTTAATGCCTTACCTCAAATCTTATCACGAAATGAAAAGGAAAAAACCAACGACTTATTTCTTTTCTAGTATTCGTTCAAACAAACCACTCACAGAAAACAACCTCTACCGAATTGTCAAGGATTTGCGAAAAGTCATAGGATTTCATTTTGCTCCACATATGCTCCGTCACACCTTTGGGAAACTCTCCATCGAAGCTAATCTCAACCCTTTTAAATTAAAGGAGATTATGGGTCATTCGGATATTCAAACTACCCAAATATACATCAGCGTTTCACATCAGAATATTAAAGAAAGTTTTCAGAAACTCGAATTAATATAATGGATGTTTCTCTGCTTGTCGTTGTTTTTGAGCATTAGTAGCGGTCAAATAAATAGTCGTTGTCTTTATATCGGAATGACCAAGCAATTTAGACAGTGTAAAAATATCGCATCCACCCTCTAGCATTTGTACCGCATAACTATGGCGTAAAAGATGAGGGTAACTATGTATCTTTGCCTCTTTAGTTATTATCTGAAATAATCTTCTGACAACGAGATAGGACATTCCGTCAATTTTTCTCGTAGAAACAAAAAAGTAGATATTTCCTTTTTGTATTCGTTCTCGTTCTTTTAGATAGGGTTTTAAATACGTTTCTAATCTACCTATTAAGGGAATAATTCGGTCCTTATTTCCTTTTCCAGAGCGAATAAAAATAATGTTGTCCTCAAAATTTACATCGGAAAATTTGAGATTCAAGAGTTCGCTTAGGCGAATTCCAGTATAGATAAACATAGCAATAATGGCTAAAGCTCGACTCTTCTCATAGGCGTAACGAAAACGACGACATTTAATCCATTCTATAATGTAAGAGACTTGTGCCACTGTAAGATGTTTAGGGATTCGTTTTTCTAATCTAGGTACAGGAAGTTGTTTAATGGGGTTTTCAGAAAGATGTTTTTCATTCACGCACCAATCAAAAAACAAACTCAAAGCAGACATTCTGTTTTTGATTGTCTTAGCAGCCCATTGTTTCTCGCTTTGTCCTTGAATAAACCAACGTTTTACAATTTGGATATTCACTTCGTGGATATATTCAATTCCAGTTTGTTTGGTGAAATATTTACAAATTTCTTTAAGCCAAAAAATGGTTCTTGGCGTGTTGTTCTTAAATGTTCTTTGAAAGGAACAAAATTCGGAATGAAGTTGTAAAATACGCATGGGTCAGTGAACTACGGGTAAAGACTGTAGGTCGCTGAATGAATACTTTATGTATTCAAATGCGTTGTTGTTTCAGTTGCTATATGGGTCGTGGAGCCACCTATCGGAATCGAACCGATGACCTACGGGTTACAAACCCTTTCAAAACCTTTAAACATCGTACAAACTCTTTTGCAGACTGGCTTAAAGCAATTTTGAAGACTGGAAGAACAAACTTTTTCAACGAACTACGGGTACATTATAGCGAACTAAGATTATCAGTCAATTTTTTCAATCAGAAAAATACTAACTTTGGACTAACAAAAAAATAACAAGCCTATGTAAATAGCGTAATAGATATATAACAATAGCGTTTTCAGGAATCTTTGCAGATAAAACCGCCAATTTTAAATGAGCAGATGAAACCTATGAGAATGTCCAATATGGGCGTGTTCTCTTGTTTGGTTTTCAGTTTGCTCGGGGTGCTTGGCGGTACCTTTCTGTGATTGTCTTCTGACTTGGGTTCGCGCTTTTTATTTTCATAAATCATGTTTGAGGACTCCAAGCAACTAAATATTTAATAATGACACTCTTTAGCAGAAAAAACCGCCAAATTTCCTTAGCCATGCTTTGCTTTTTCTTAATTGCTACATGCATATCCGCACAACTAGATACCACCAAGATTGATTATGCAAAGAGAAGTAACATTCTCAATCCTGACACATTACAAGGAGATAATCTAGCTATTTTTAAATGCTTCGTGAAGCTTTCAAGCGAAGAAGCAGAAAATCTAGACCCGATGATAATTAAGGAAGAATTCGCGGAAATTGGGATAACAATTAAAGAAAATGACAGATTTGTTGATGCTTTAACTTTTTATGATATTACTATGAAATATCATAAAATTTCATGTGAACAATGGGAAAGTTTTAAAGATTTAGCACCCAAATAGTTTTTTGAAATCCCGCGAAGTTTGTGGTATAATCGAGGGATGCCTAATAATTTTGAGAAAAATTCAGCTACGAGAAAGTCAGACGAACTTAAAAGTTCGTCTGATTCTCTGAAAGAGAATCAGGATTCATTGTCTATTGAACAGCTTAAGTATAGAGAAGAACAGCAAAAAGAACGAAGTAAATCCCGCGAAAAAATTGATATACAAGAACACTTAAAGGCTGATATTGATTTAGAATCTGACATTAATAACTTAGGAAGTAATTATATTACTATCAGTAACCTTAAAGATTTTATTGAGGAAAATTTCGCGGGGAATTCGGAAGCACTTAATTATGCTAAAAAACATTTAGAAAGACAAGCTATGTTCGGAGCTAAAGTTTCTAAAAACAAACTTGTAGAGAAAATAAACCAGAACATTGATAAAGAAGATAATATTTCAACAGCAGACAAAATCAAAAACTTCAAAGAACAGCTTTTAAAAGAAGGAAAATCGCCAACAGTAATCCTACAAACCTTGATTGCGAAGTTTGAAAATGAAGAAGCGGTTTCGGTGTGGGTTGATAATTGGAAAAATTATCTAAAATTGCACCAGTTCGCAGAAAACAAGCCGCCTGCAGAAAGAGAAGCCATTCAAAAAATCATCTCTAAGGCTAATTTTTCTGACGAAAACTCTTTTGATGTATCTTTGATAGCAATTGCTCAGAGTACAGAGATTTCGAGCAAAACGAAGTTAGAGTTGGCGCGGGAATTTGGCGGTTCGCATATTGATAGTGTTGATGGAATGGATTATCAATTGAAGCAAGTAGAGATTCACAAAAAGGCTGTTGAAAATCAGATAAGTGTAAAATCCCGCGAGAAAAGTTCGCTTGATTCAGAAATTGAAAGTTTAGAAGACGAACTCGATACATTGCCATTGGACGACCCAAAACGACAAGAATTAGAAGAAAAAATTGAACAGAAAAAGGAAATTCTAGGGCAAACGGAAAATGAAATTGATCGTTTGGAAAAAGGTAAGCCAAAAGATATTTCGTTTCAGTTACGAGAGGGATTCTTAGCAAAATTAAATCCTGATGGAAGCCGAAGTATTAAAATAGATTCAGCAGGTTTTGCTATAAAAATCCCCTCAAATAGGTTGCCTTTTACTTCAACTAAAAATTTAAGAGCCATCAATTTAGCATTTCCATATTTAGCTTTGAAAAATCAAAATATTGCAAATACCATTTTTGTGCCTAATCTTGATAATAATTCCGTCCCTACCAAATCTCAGAGAGATATGGGACACTTGATTTTGTCTTCGTTGGGGATTGATGACACTCGGATTTTATCAGAAGAAAATATCAAACATCTTAAAAAAGATTTGTCAGTTTTGACACCAAAAAACGGAAAAACAGGACAGGAAAATTTAATTGAGTTAGGGGTTTTTGATGTGGATTCGCAAAGTTTGGATAAAGGGAAATTGAAAAAGACATTAGAGCTTACGAGGGAGAATCGAGGGGTGAGGAAAGGCTTTTTGAGGGAAGTTAGATGAGTTTAAGGAAAAGCATTAATTTAGTTTTTTAAATTTAAACATACTATTATGAATCTAGGCGAATTTGAAAACTATATCGAAAAGAATTATAAAATATCCTTGGATAAAATTTTCGAAGAGATTGATCCCAACGGATATACAATAAGTCGTGAAATACACCTTTTTTTCGATAAACTGAATTCTTTGTATGAGGTTAAAGAAGAATTGAACTTTGAGTTGTTTATTAGATTTTTAACTAAGATTGACAATCTAACTGGCTTTAATTTTGATGATGAATTTATTCGAGAACAATGGCTTAAAATTATTACTAAATTCTTACCTAAGCATAAAAATAAAGCCATAAGAGAAATATCATATTTTACTTTCCAATATGCTAAATATTGGGAAAGACTCGATATTCTTGAATTTTCTTTAGCAAATCTTGATAAAGATGAAAAGATTATTAGATCTCATATTTCAAATATAAACTCAATTATTTTAAAGGGTTGGAGTGAAAGAGATGAAAATTGGAAAAATTTTACAGAAAAGTTTTTAAATATTGTACAAACTCATTTTGAAGATAATAAAGTGAAAGAGATTGATATTAAGGAGATACAAAAAGCCTTAAAAGAGTTCAAAACTTAATATTTTAGTACAAAGGTTGAATATTTCCTTTCCCAAACCAATTGGAAAGTGTATTTAAAGCATTTGAAGATAACTCTTGTGTAAATAAAATAGCTAATCTTTTTTTTGGGCGAGAACAACAAACATAAAACAAATTTCTATTTCTTTCATAGGCACTTTCTCTTCCTTTGGGAATCGCAGTATTATGCCACGTTAAAAATTCATCCCAATTGTAGTGATTCCAACCTCTTCCTGCAATGATAAGAACGTTATTAAATTCTGCACCTTTTACTCCGTGCTTAGTAGAAAAAGGAGTGTTCTTATTTATATATTCGAACAAATTTATTACCTCTTCATAGCTTACATTTTTTAAGCCCTCAATTTTTGAGATAAAAGATATCTCATCTTCAGGAATCTCATCCAGTAATTTAATACTATCAAATCTTGATTCTCTTGCTTCAACCTTAGGAGATAATCTTGGACGACTAGTTGTTTTAAGGAGTTCAATTACTTCTCCAATAGTTCCAGAATCTCTAACCGCTAATAATTCATTTAAATTTGAATTCCAACTTGATTTATCATCTTGATTTGCAAGTTTGGGTGTTTTTGAATTTAATGCAGAAAACATTTCCCCGTATTTCTTCTTTTCAAATGCTCTACAAACGGGTTCTAAAACATCAATGAAAAACTTAATATAATGATTATTCTTTTTTAAATAATCATCCGAATCTCCAAAAATTAAGGCTAAGTTATTATATCCTTGTTCTTCAGCTAAAACAGTATTTGTAAGCATTAATATTTTAGTATTTTCAAAATCAAATTCCCAATCATTTTCGGTTAGAATTTGTTTGACTTGTTGGACGCTATCTTTTGATGCTTCTACAGGCAAATCTCCCTTCCAATGATTTTCTGTTCTTCTAGTTCCAGAAAAACTGTTCGTATGAAACACTGTTATTTCTCCCTCCGAATCTGGGTCTTTCTCATTTTGAGGAAGTTCAGGTCTCATTCTATTTAATGCGTGAACGATATTTTTATCAGACCTAAAATTGGCATTTTTACCGATTTCAAGAATGTTTTCATCTTCAACTAATCCACAAGCCTTAGAACCATAAATTTTTTGCCAATGGTCTCCGAAAAACCCAACCATAATATCATAATCAGAATCTATTAAATGGCTTACTAGGGCATCTGCTAGTTCTTTGTTGGTGTCTTGGTATTCATCAATTAAAATAATCGGAAAACGATTAGTTAATAAATCTCTAAATTTTTGAATTGATAAAAGATGAACCATAATTTTTATAACATCATCGTGATGTAATAAGATTTCACTTTCAGTGGCCTTTGGATATCCTAAATCATACTTAACTACTTGATTGTTTAAGCCACCAGCCTCTTCAATTCTATTTGCCCATTTTTCACTAATTGAAGGAATAAATTCGCGGATATTTTTTTGAAACCCACTTAAAAAACCCCAACTAAATGCGTGTATGGTGTCAGCATAAATAATAGGATTGTTATCAACTCTATCTTCTATTTCTTCTTTTGCAACATTCGTATAGGTTATACAGGCAATTTTTTGATTTTTTCTAAGAAAAGAAATTTCTTTCTTTTCAATTAAATATTGCAAAACCTTTATTAATGAATAAGTTTTTCCAGCTCCCGCTCCTGCTTCTAATCTAAAAGATTGGTTATTGTCGATAGCTGTGTAAAGCTGTGTTAATGCTTCTTCTGAAGCTATTTCCGCAGGACTTTTAGTATTAGTTGTCATTTTCTTCAGTTGTTTGATTAGTGGGGATATTTTCTGACAACCAATTGAGACCTTCTTTTATATATAATGGAATATTCCATTCCGTTTTTTCTAAAGCATATTCCAAAGCAAAATTTGCTTTTTTATTTTTTAGTTTTTCTGCTTGTTCATAAGCTTCATTTTCAATAGTTTCTTTTTCATTTTGAGTGATTCCAAATAGTGTTTTATTGGCAATCATAAAAGCATCTTCAAAACTTCTTCCGCACGGACTATGCTCTCCTTCTGGTATTTGATAGGAGATTCTTCGGGATACTAATTCTTTTTCTTTAAAAGTTTTCAGTAGTATTTGATTCAAAATTGATGGTTCAGCATCAGATGTTGGTTCAATTAAATTACTAAACCATTTCGTTAGCCCTGTATTACTTGTTCTTTTACCATTAGAAACAATACAAGCCTTATTTCGTATTCCACTATCTGTTTCTATAGGTTCTGTGGAATCTAAGTCAGTTATTATCAATGTTTTTAAATTCAAAAAATCTAAAAATTTATAAAAATGATGGGCGTAAGCTCCTCCAATTTCCATAAAAGTTAAATATTGGCTGCTAAGCTTATTACTTAATTCATTATCAATTTTTTCGATAAAACTGGGCATTAAAATTCTCTCAGTTGCTCCTTCAATCAAAATTGCTTTATCAGCAAAAAATAAATCACATTTAGTTAATGTGAGATACTTATGAATAAATTCTTTATCTACTTGTGAATCTTCAGTTTTAAAAGCTTCTTTTAAATCTTTGATTTCAGTCTCAATTGAGTTGCCTTCTTTTTTTGTTAAAAAATAGCGAATAGTATCAAAATTAGCTTCATTTGCTATGTGAGTAGAATGAGTGCTTACCACAAATTGGACAGGCCATTTTTTTCCTTTGTTTAAATCTTTAGAAAAAGTTTTGGCAATGCTGTAAAGTTTAGAAATAAAAACTTCTTGCATTTGTGGATGTAAATGTGCTTCTGGTTCTTCAATAAAAATTAAATGGGTTTTTACAAGTATCGGATTAGATTGGTATTTTCTGAAAAATTCAAATATTTTGAAGAGAATAAATATTAAGTTTCTTGAACCAAGGCCATTGTACGTTTCAGGCAAAGCAATACCTTCCGCTTTTTCATATAAAATTTTTGTATTACTCTCAACGATTGTTTGAGCGTTAAATGTTGTTTTAGTAGTTAAGTTTGGGTCGGAAAGTCCAGGATATCCAAAAACCTTTAAAGAAGGTAATAAATCTTTTATTTTTTCATTCAGGTCTTTATCTACAACTTGTTGAATTTTATCAACTTCTTCTTCTAAAGCTTTTGATTTTTGCTTCATATCTTCGGAAGCAGTATCATTAGAAGCATTTTTAAAAATACTACTTAAAACTTTTCCTAATACATCTCTTTCGCTCTCCGTGATATCGTCTAGTCCTCTTTGTGCATTGATAAAATCTACACCAATAAGTTCAATTAACTTGTTTTGCTCCACCTTGCTCATATTCTTGCTATCAGTAGGGTCTATAGCTGTAATTTCGGTAGTGTAAAGTTTAACAATTCGTTCTCTAATAATATTTAAAAAATCTGGTTTGTTAGGATCATCTAAATCATGAAAAAACGCTTTGATTTTCCCGCCTCTTAATTGATAGCTAATGTTAATTATCGCTTCTGTGTTATCTTCTGCAAGGTCAATAATAAATTCACTTAAAACACCATAATCAGATTTATTGTCATTATAGTCAATAACTAATTGCATTTCAATCCTTGGGAATATGTCTCTTATAACATTTTCGTCTTCATCAGCTAATTTGCTGACAAGAGCTTTACGAAATTCTTCAATAGCACTAATGCTAAAATCTTCTATTTTAAATTTCTGTGAATTTGTTTCAGAAAAGAAGCGTCTAAAAATTTCTGTAAGTGAAGTTTTACCTGAATTATTTCGTCCAACAATTACTGTAGATTTATCATCAAGAGATAAATCTATGTTTTTTAAGAGCCGAAAGTTCTTTATATGGGCACTTTTTATAAGCATTTTAAATATATTAATCAAATTATAACTTAAGACAAATTTAATCTTAGTATTGTTTAATTAATTGGGGGGGAATACAAATATAAGGATTAAGTATGGTACTCAAATCTTATTTCATTTCTTTAAATAAAACTGCTTAATGAATAATCAAAAATATTATTTTAACATTCCTTCATCTGCAAAGCTATAATAGCAATTTTCAGTTATTATTGCATATTATAACATGGTCTAATAATGCGATATCTAAAAACTTCCCAGTGTTGGCTATTTTTTTAGTGATTTGTTTGTCTGCATTCAGAGGGATTGAGGTTCTGAGATGCGTGATTGTGAAAAGTATTAATGAACTAGCATTCGAAAATAAAGCTGATTGAAAAACGATTCTTGGGTCAATGATTGTTCCTGAGATTCCTCCGGAATTAATCATAAAGTAGCCAAAATTTGATTAGCTCCATCTAGGAAAATGGAATAGGCATATTCTTGATGATTAATTTGTTCAACGGAAAAATCTCTCAAATAAAGGCAACAATATCTTTTGAACATTTAATCTTAATGATTTGAATTTCTTGCGTTTTTGAATAGCTAAGCTGTACTTCACCAACAATTGATTTTTCTAAAATTTGTATTGGAATTTATTTTTGCTTTAGGAATTGAGGAATCGTAGTAAAAATGATAAAAGGTAAGAATCCGTAAAGTAGGAGATAATGCTCTTATTCTATTAATTGACCAACTTTATTCACAACCTTGTAGTCTATCGTTTCAAATTCGTCAAAGTGAGCTTTTCCACACTTAATTTTCATTTGTTCGTCTCCTGTTAGTTTTGATAAATCTACTTGTGGTGTCCCTGTATCTTTTGTTTCTGCCACAAAGTAAATTTTCTTATCATTTTCTAGAACTAAAGCCCAATCGGGATTATAGTTTCCAATAGGTGTTGGGATTTTAAACCAGTTAGGTAATTTGAAATAAAATTTAACTTGTTCACTTGTTTCACAGTCTTTTGCAAATCTACTTTCAACACCAGAATCTAAAGGCATAAAATCTTCATAGATTGTTTTTGATGTATCTGAAACTTCAAACGTAAAATTATTTAAATAGATTTCTAATTCTTGTGCTTCAAATAATGTCATTTCGTACTCCGAACCTCCAATTTCTTGGTATTTAATACCGTCTATCATTAAGCCGTAGAGTGTTCGTTTTATGGCTTGTGAAGACAAGTCTAAAAACAATTGAGGATTCACTAAAATATCTCCAATTCGTCCAGAATTACTTAAGATTTCTTGGATAGTAGAACGCGTTAGTTCTGTTTTGCTTTGGATATAACCTAAAACATCAGGAATTTTCCACTGATAATCTTCATAAGATTCAACTTTGTTTCCTGCGTACATTGTTTCTACACCGTCATCAGTCATATCAATCTTAACTTTAGTAGATCTTATTGATGGAGCATTAATTCTAGGTAATTCTTTTACCGCCTGTGAAGCTCTTGTGATTAAAGTTGATGTATCATAATCTACTCGATAGGTTGTTTTCTTCTTAAGGTTCTCCCATATTTCTAAAAATCTTGGGTCGGCTTCAAAACCTTTTCGGTATTTGATAGGTGTTCGCTCTCTTTTGTTTTTTATTCTTCCTTTAAATGAAACACCGCAATCGTCTTCAATTTCTTTTTGTAACGTTTTTGCAAAATCATCATAAGATTCATTAGCAATTACGGTAAGTCTATTTATGTTTTGGTCATAGGTTCGTTTACCACTTTGGTCAACTGCAAGACGTAAACCTCGCCCAATTTCTTGCCTCTTTTTTACTTCAGATTTAGTTTCATTCAAAGTACATATTTGGAATACATTTGGGTTATCCCAACCTTCACGAAGAGCAGAATGAGAAAATATAAATCTTAATGGATTTTCTATGTTTAATAATCGTTCCTTGTCTTTCATAATAAGACTATAGGTGTCATCATCTGCTTTAGTTTCGCCGGAGGTGTCTTTTATTTTCCCTTTTTTATCTAATGAGAAATATCCATTGTGTACTTTATCAATAGGGAAGTTGTCTAACTCTTTAAAAGCACTTTTAGTAATGTATTCTTTATAAATTTCCTCAAACCATTCTGCAAATTTCCCTTTGAGAGGATTTCCAGAGGTGTCGTATTGACGGTAATTTGAAACCTTATCGATAAAGAAAAGACTAAGTACTTTGATTCCTAGCTTTTTAAGTCTTTTTTCTTTTTTAAGATGTTCTTCAATAGTCTTACGAATCTGAAATTTCATTACTTCATCGGTAAGTCCTCCTTGACTGTCTCCTTGATAAAGAATGTTTCCGTTTGATAATGAAACACAACCGTTTGAAGCATCTATTTCTTCTATAAAATAACCGTCTGAATAAATTTCTCTTTCGTTAGATAAATTGTATAAATCATCTCCAACTTTTACTGATACAGATTTCTTTTTTACGCCTCCTTTGTCATTTGTATTAATTGAAATTTTTGCGGTTACTTTTGTTTTAGTTGCTTTAATTGAATCTACTGAAACAAACGCATCGTTAAATGAGTTTTCCTCCATTATAGAATCAACTTCTATTTGTTTAACTAACCCTAAATCATATGCCTTTACTGGATTTAGACTGTAAGTTAAATTGTATTGATTTCTGTGAGTTGCAGAGTATCTAAGAGTACAAAGTCCATTTAAATTTTCTATTGCATTGGCTCTTTTTTCGGTTTCCATATTTTGTGGTTCGTCAAGTATCACAAATGGATTTGTTGTTTGAATAAATTCAACTGGCTTTTGACCATTTAATTTATCATTAGGTTTATTGATAATATTTTCATCTTTAGCGAAAGAATCAATATTAATAACTAATACTTCAATAGTATTAGTTGTTGCGAATCCCCTTAATGTAGAAACTTTACTACTGTTATAAACCTGAAAATTAACAGGAACATTATCGTACATATTTTGAAAATGGTCATGAGTAATTTCTAAGTTTTTTAAAACACCTTCACGAATGGCAATGGATGGAACAACAATTACAAATTTTTTAAAACCATAAAGTTCGTTCAACTCATAAATGGTTCGTAAATAAACATAGGTTTTTCCTGTCCCAGTTTCCATCTCTACAGAAAAATTCATCCCGTCCAACTCAGTTGATTTTTCAACTTCATTAGTCTCTTGAATACTTTGTAGATTAGTTAGGATTTGTTCCTCAGATAAAATGAGATTATTACCAACGCCATTAATCAAATTCAAAGCACCTTTTTCTTTAAGGTTGTATTCTAAAATTGAATCTTCTAAAGGTTGTCCTTCAAATAAATTAGTAATTGATTTGATAGCGTCTAGCTGAAATTGCAGATTTGGTTCAAAGGTTAACTTCATTATTAATTTTTAAATTTCCACATTTCCTTAGAATCATTCCCGTCTTTTGAATTTAACTGGATTTTAGAAGAATAACTACATATATATCTTATCCTATCTTCTGTCAGATTATTATGACTAGCAATTGTGCGAGTTGACCTCCATTCTTTAGGGTGATTGGGTATTGTATTCAATTGCAGCCATTTTTCAACATTTTTAGTGTCCCACATTTTAACTAGTGCTTTTCTTGCTAATTCCAGTAGCCATATTACTAGTCCTGCAATTGCCCCTCCAACTGCACCAATTATTACACCTTCCAAAATAGTTACTTCATCCATAATTATATAGTTTTAAATTCTATTCCCGCATCTTTCATTTGCAAAACAGTATTGGTTTTTAGTTGGTCGTTACCCTTAAATAATTTGTCTAAGGCAACTACTTTTTTAGGTTGTTCTTTTATAATACTATCAACTATTTCTTGAGATGCTTTTTCAAGCATAAAAAACAATTCATTGTTATTAATGGAATGATAATTTTGCTTGTGTTCAATTTTACTATTTAAGCTCTTACCACTTTTTAATAGCAATTCATAAACCATATTATCGGTTGTTGCAGTTTTAGAAACGGGATCAATAAACAATTTCATTTGCTCTTCTAAGGCTTTTGGGTCATTGCCTGTTATTTGTTGCCATTGTTTAAAGTTGCTATCCGATAATTTTAGAACTTTGAAACCTAAATCTTGACTTTTGCTAAATAAATTACTTGAAACTTTATTTTCCTCTTCTATTTGATTGATGTTAGATTTAACTCTATCTATTGTCATAGATGAAATATTATCGTATCCAAATTCCTTGGCTTTCGAGTTTTCATTTGTTTTTTCGTCTAATTGAACTAAAATGAACTTTCTCTTCTTGCCATCTTTATTCATATCAAGAATAGAATGTGCAGTTGTTCCTGAGCCTGCAAAAAAGTCTAAAACAATGAAATCATCATCATTTATCATAGAAACTAGATATTTAATTAATCCTACTGGTTTAGGGTAATCGAAATACAGATTTTTATCATTGAGAAACGCACTCATACTTTGGGTTGTTCCAACATTATTTATGAAAGAAATAACGTGGCTTTGATTTTCCTTTCTTTTCTTGACAGTCTCTATAGCGCCATTTTCAGTTAGTTCAAAAGAAACTTGTTGGTTTTTAGTGTCAAGTACGGTGTTAAAACCATTTTCTATAAAAAGTTCTAATTGTCTTTTGCTACTCCAACCACTTTCAGCTAAAACAGGCTTTTTTAATTTAAAATCTTCAATTTCGAGATTAGCGTTGTATTTGGGATAATTAACATTACCAACCTTTATTATACCTTTTTGAAAATTTGCAGGAAATCCTTTGGGCAATAAAACCTTTTGAAGAGGGTTTTTAACGCCATTCTTTATAATTGTATTTCTAATTTCTTCCTTAAATAGTTTACTTGACTCATCAATATTTGGGTCTATGACTTCTGGATGGGGGAAGTCTTCTAAGTTCTTAGCATAAGCAAGAATATATTCGTGGCAATACTTAACTTTTGCCTGATTATCAATATTTCCATCACTCCTCCAAACAAAAGTTGCTAGCTTGTTCTCTTCTCCAAAAACTTCATTTGCTAAATTCAATAGATTGCCAATTTCATCATCTCCTATTGAAATGAATATAATCCCATCTTGTTTTAGTAAATTTTTTGCCAAGAAAAGTCTAGGATACATCATATTGAGCCAATTACTATGGTATTGTCCATTTTCTTTGCTGTTTTTTTTGAACATCCCATCCTTGGTCATATAACCGTCTTCATCTTTATCGCCAACACGTTTCTCATATTCTGCTTTTGTCTCAGAAAATTTATCGGGATAAATAAAAGAATCATTCCCTGTATTGTAGGGAGGGTCTATGTAAATCATTTTTACTTTTCCAAAATAACTTTTTTGAAGAACCTTCAGTACTTCTAAGTTTTCGCCTTCAATAAAAATATTTTCAGTGTCGTCAAAGTTTACGCTCTCGTCTTTGGCTGGCACAAGCGTTTTGGTAGTTGGTGCTTGTAATACTTTAAATGCTTCACTTTTTCCTGCCCAATTTAAAACATAACGCTCATTGATAAAGTTTACATCTTCTCCTAGTGTTGCTTTTAATTTTTCCCAATCAACTTTTCCTTCCACAAATGCTTCAGGTAATATCTCTTTTAATTTTTGAAGTTTTATTTCTTGTGGTGTCAGACTTTTTCCGTCCATATTTAATATTTATTGATGTGCTTTTAAACATTAATTGCTGTGTTTTTTGTCCAAAAGTTTGTTTGAGTATACCGCAATCTACCCTTGCTGCAACTCGAAATTATTTAAAGCACTAAAGTATAAAAGATTATTCAATGTCTTTTGCGACTAACCAATAAATCATTTTTAATTTTTAATGATATTTTGCTAGTTGGACCGGAAATAACTCTTCAAAGTTGTTCTATTTCAACAATGCCACGAAAAGAGAGTAAATTTACTTAGAAATTTATCACAGCGTCAAGTGCGTCATCAGCTTCTTTGTGAATAAAGTTAGCTTGGTAGTTGATGGTGGTTTTCAAATCACTATGACGGTACAGCTTTTGGAGCATTAAGGGATGTATTGCATCTCCTGCAATGTTTCCAAATGAATGGCGAGCGATATGGTTGGAAAGGTTTTTATCTATCTCACATTGATCGGCTATGCGTTTAAGGTACTTGTTAAAAAGACTTGTGGCATTACGTGTTTTTACAAAAATGTCGTAAGCATCCTTTTTGTTAGCCTTGGTCAAAAATGGAAAAACATACGCATTCTTTGATTTCTTTGTTGCTTCATAATAAACCAAAATATTTTTTACTTTATCAGGAATTTTAAGACTCACGGGCTTTTCGTTCTTATTCATGGTATAAAATAACCGCTCATTTTTGAAGTCTGACCATTTAAGTTCTAAAATATCAGATATTCTAATTCCCGCGAAATAAAATGCTACGAGCCAAACATTTTTTGTATGCCAGATTGGGGTGTTTTTCTCAAATTGGAATGCTTCAATTTTTTCTATTTCTTCAATTGTCAATCCAATTTTATGACCAGAACTGATACGTATTTTTTCATTCTCTTTGGCAAAAGGATAGTGCTTAATATCAACTACTCCCTCTTTAATTGCACTATTGAATAATGTGCGGATAAAGATTAATTGATTGGTAATGGTTCTTTTTTGTTGCCCTAGATACGTAGCACAAAACACTTTATATTTATCTAAGAAAACAGTATCAATGTCTTCAAAATTGAGAGATGTGTTTTTCGCGAAAATTTTAATGTCGTCTAAAAAGGAATGTTCGTTTTTACGCCCTTTAGAAATACGGTCTTTTCTTCGTTGTTTAATTTCTGCAATCACTATATTCTGTGAATGAACTCGAGAAAGTGAAATAAACTCGTGAATGTTATGCAAGATTGAAAGTTCTGGTTTAGCAACGGAGAAGGTCCCTTGATTAAATTTACCCCCAATACGTTTAGAGGCTAATTGAAAGAACGATACATTCTCACCCTTGCCTTTAATTCTTTTCTGAATCTCTTTGGTCGAAAGGTCATTATCGCTTACTTCATCATCTAAAATTGCGGATTGTGCTTCGCTCAATTTTTTTAACAATAAATTATTTATTCGTGTAGAGTTGGGGTGTGATTTTTTCACACGCTTTTCGCTTGAATCCCAATCTTTTTCCAAAAAATATTTTCCAGTAAAAATGAATCTAGTTTTACGGTCTTTCGTTATTCTCAACACCAAAGGGTAACTACCATCTTTTTTTTGGTAATGTTTACGAAGTACTAACTTAACTGTTGCCATGTGAATCCCTTTATTTAAAGGATAAAGGTACGAAATACTTATTAATTCATGTACAACATATGTACAACATTTATTGTTTTTATATGCTTTTATCTGATGTCATATAATTGTTAATTCCTTGATAAACAATAAAGTAAATATTTATAAAAACATATAAAACTATACAAAGTTAGGCTCATAACCCGAAGGTCGTCAGTTCAAGTCTGGCCCCCGCTACTAAGAAAGGTCGTCAAATTAAGTTTTGATGACCTTTTTTCATTATTTTTATCTTATGAAATCATATTTCGTTTATATCCTGTATTCAGAATCATTTGATAAGTATTACATAGGGTCTACCTTTAAAACTCTAATTCCTTAAAAGTCATTAGAATAAGTATAAAAAAGTAATAAAAAAAGCCCCGAAAGTGCACATAAATGCGTAAATTCGGGGTGATTGATTATTTATTACTTCAAATATAACCAAATAATATT